>Ga0160423_10000775_pt1 | contig 26577 bp, 12 predicted proteins | sample CRUFie14St8metaG_FD_108191 | JGI IMG/M metagenome (GOLD analysis project Ga0160423, IMG submission 108191) | Marine microbial communities from the Costa Rica Dome - CRUD Field 142mm St8 metaG | ecosystem: Environmental > Aquatic > Marine > Oceanic > Photic zone | place: Costa Rica: the Eastern...
AGCAGTTGTTTGTCCTGCTAATACACTTATATTCTGTAAATTTGATCCATTTTTCTTTATAGTTACATTTACATTTGAACCTGCCGGAGCAGTATCAACATAAGCATGAACTTTTTTCAAGCTGTATGCTTTTTGTAAATACAATCTTTTAGTGCCTGTATTCGTTGCTAAAGTATCATCAAAGCGATATGCTTTAATAAATTCTTGTGTTTGTTGCGCAATCCAGTCATAATCACTACCATTATAACTTAGTATCTCTCCCGTGTTCGCTGTATTAGTATTTAGATGTGTATCTACATTTGCATCATTATAGCCGCCTGCTGAAGATATTTCTTGCTGTACAAACGCTGTAGTTGCAATCTGAGTAGTATTTGTTCCACTGCTTGCTGTAGGAGCAACAGGAGTCCCTGTAAACGTAGGAGAGTTTGATTGTGCGGCATCAGTAATACCGTATCCTGTCAATGTAGTTGGCTTACCTGATAAGCTACTAAAAGCTCCATCAAAACCACTAGGATCTACAGAGCTTGGATTAGTTTGTACCCACTGGTTAGAAGTCCCGTCTGCATAATAAACATAAAGTACAAGAGCATCATCGTCAAACCAGAGATCTCCGGCAGAAGGACTACTAGGAGCATTACCAGAAACAGATACATTTGCTCCTGAACTAAATCCTGATATTGCTGATTGAACAAATGCTGTTGTTGCAATCTGAGTAGTATTTGTGCTAGAAGCGGCAGTAGGTGCCGTAGGGGTTCCGGTAAGTGCTGGACTTGCTAAAGGAGCAGCATCCGTAATACCATATCCTGTTAGTGTAGTTGGCTTACCTGTAAGGGCACTAAATGCCCCGCTGAACACTTCTGACTGATTTGCAAGCCTTACCCAGTTTCCTGCATGAGCAAAATATGCCGCACCAGTAGCATGAACATGAGCAAACATACCGTGGTATGTGCTTGCACTAGGCAAATTAGAGGTTTGAGAGAATACATTTGCAAAATAAGCTTTACCTGTAGTAATAAAATCATTACTACCAATGTCTGCATCTGCACCAGTAGTAAGTGCATCAGTAATACCGTATCCTGATACTGTAGTAGGCTTGCTGCTTATATTTGAAAAAGCTAAGCTAGGAGGAGTATATGTGAATACTCCTGTAGTATTGTTATAGCTTAGTGTGCCGCTTCCAGATGCAGAGTTTGATGTTACACTAAAATCTCCAAGAGCGCTGAAACTACTAATTGCTCCTGTTACAAATGCTGTAGTTGCAATTTGATTTGTATTTGTATTAGCTGACGCAGTAGGAGCAGTAGGAGTGCCTGTAAGCGATGGAGAAGCTAGAGGAGCTTTTGTAGCTAAATTAGATGTAACTGTAGAGGCAAAGCTAGCATCATCATTAATAGCAGCAGCTAATTCATTTAAAGTATCTAAAGCCCCTGGGGCGGAATCAACTATTGCATCTACTTTCGCTTGTACATGCGATTCCTGCACTTGCCACTCAGGAATACCTGAAACCGTAAGTGTAATGTGAGAATTTCCAGAATTAGTTGTGCCTTCAGAAGTATACGTAAAGCTTTTTACTTTTTTATCAAATGCATTACCAGAAGAACGTGTAAAAGAATTAGAATTAACTGCTGCAGTAGTATTGTCGTGATAAGTAAGTGTCCCAATAGTAGGATCATTTACTCCTGTACTGCTAAAGGCTTCCAAAAATAAAGCAGGACTTATATTTACTGTTCCGCTTGGGAGTCCTGATGAAAGAACCAGCCTGGTATCAGAAGCACCATTTGCAGGAATTGTAATATTGCCAGAAGAACTAGAAGCAAATCTACTATCCAAAGGCGCTACTGAAGTTCCTGCGACTTGCTTGTATAGAGCCCCTGAATCTGTTTCTATCCATATTTCATCAAATGCTACAAATGTTGCAGGGGCACTATCTTGAAAATATACTTTATTTGATGTTCCTATAGACTCTTGCACTTTAGATGTTGTAAACGCAGTTGTAGCAAGTTGCGTAGTATTTGTAGTAAGTGCTGCTGTAGGAGCAGTTGGAGTGCCTGTTAAGGCAGGAGATGCTAAAGGAGCAGCATCTGTAATACCATAGCCAGAAAGAGTAGTAGGCCTTCCGGTTAGACTTGCGAATTGTCCATTAAAAGCATCAGTAATGCCATACCCAGATATTGTTGTTGGAGTACCGCTTAAAGAACTAAATGCCCCGTCAAAAGCATCTGTAATACCATATCCAACTATTGTAGTTGGTCTACCTGTTAAAGAACTAAATGCTCCGTCAAAAGCATCTGTAATACCATACCCTGATATAGTAGTTGGTTTTCCTGTTAAAGAACTAAATGCACCATCAAAAGCATCTGTAATACCATATCCTGATATAGTACTAGGTTTATTTGTTAGCGCAGAAAAAGATCCGCTAAAAGCATCAATAATACCATAACCAGATATGGTATTAGGAGTAGAAGTTAAATCGCTAAAAGCTACGCTTGTAAGAGCATCTGTAATACCATACCCAGCTACCGTGGTGGGCTTGGCTGTAATTTGACTAAAAGATACACTTGTAAGAGCATCTGTAATACCATACCCAGCTACCGTGGTGGGTTTATTTAATATATCAGCAAAAGAAGGCTCATAAATTACATAATCTAAGCTATTCCAAGCTGTGACTCCGTCTCCTATCTTGAACTTGTCAGTATTAGTTTCGTAGCCTAATTCACCAGAACTAAGAGTAGGATTAGTACTAGCCCAATCTGCTGAAGTATCTCGCCTTATTTGTATTCGTGCTGTCATTATGCAGAGCCCCCGTCAAGAATTATTATTACATCACTCGATACAGTCGTGGCAGTGCCACCATCAACAACAAAGTTTACAGTGCCTCCTGCACCGCCTACTCCCGATTGATTTACATTCCTAAATTTTTGAGTAGCAGTATCATATGCAATTACTTGATTTTGTTGTGGAGTGGTTATATTTACATCCGTTAGTCCACCTAAAGTTTGAGATCCTGACTGCTGCTTTACAAAAGCAGTTGTTGCTAAAGTAGTATCATTACTTGTTGTAGCAGGGGTGGGGGCTTTTGGTGCTCCAGTAAATGTCGGGTTAGATATAGGAGCTTTTAAAGCAAGTGTTTGGGTTATAGAAGTTGCAAAATTAGAGTCGTCGTTTATTGCTGCAGCAATTTCATTTAAGGTATCAAGAGTTCCAGGAGCACCATCAATTATGCTATTTACTTCATTAGTAACAAAAGCTTGAGTAGCAAAAGAACTCAAATCAGGCATAGTCATAGAGAAAACACCTGAGTTATTATTATAGCTTAAAGTACCTTGACCTGAGGGAGTAGTATTAACTACAGACAAACTTGTACGGTCAATTTTTGTTTTATTTAAGGTATATGTATCTATAGCTGAAGAACTAAACAAAAATATTTGATTTACAGTTGTTGCTACTCCTATTTTTGTAGTTGAGCTACTTCTTGTTTGGGTTATCGTACCACTAGTAGTTATATGTACTAAGTCGCCTGGAGTTAAACCAGTGAAACCATTTACTAATCCATGAATAAATACAGCTACACTATTTGGTCCACTTGCAGAAGCAGCCGCAAAACCTACAAAAGCTTCTGAAGTATTATTTGAATTTACGGCCGCAATAGTACCGTTTGTAAGCAACTTTACAGGATCAAGAAAAGAGACTTGTCCTGTTACTTGAAAAGTACCTTGAAGAGTATCTGTTGCAGTTTGTGCAAATCTTTCTTCTATAAGAGTGTTTGCAAAGTTTGCTGGGATCTCATTATCTTCTGTCCCTACGGAACTATTCGCAGGAAGAAGAACACCTCCTCCAGATGTTGCCGATAATGAGGCTTCTCCAATTGTAATAGTGTCGCCAGAGAAAAAAGCATCTTTTACATAAAGTTCTTCGAATGCTTGACTTTGACTGCCTAAACTAACATTATAAAAGGTTGCTGTTTTTTGATTCGGAGCTTCACCAAAAGTATATGTGCCTCCTGCAGCTAAGCCAGTAGGAAAAAGATTCCCATCTAAATATAAGTTATTCCAAGCATTAGAATTATTTCCTAAATTTTTAGTGGTTCCCGCTTTAGGAACTAAATCTACATTTAAATTCTGAAGTTCATTTTGCACCCAACTACTGTAAACATAATACTTGCTACTATCGTTTACAGGTACAGTAGTAAGATTTGTATTTGCTGCAAATATTGGCCCAGAAAACTCTCCTCCTGTTTTATCCATTTTTCCAGAAAGAGAAGTGTTAACGCTAGTTGTAGTAGCTGCATTACCGCTTACAGTCCCAATTTGAGTTTCTAAATCATGAACAAAATACTTTAACTCTTTTTCTAAGGCTACAATACCGTGCTTCAATGAAATAAAGTTTCCATCGATTTCTGGAATTGTAAGCAGTTCCTCGTTTGGCTTATGAGAAACTGCTACTGTATCATTATTCTCATGCTCGTACGACTGATCAGTAACTTTAGTAACAACACTAACGTTTTTACTAATTCTTGATTCCCACTCATTTTCAAGTTTATTATAGACATACTGAACTCCGTTCCGGAGAACCGGAACGGAGAAGTTGTCAGTAGGATCTGCATAAACAGGTACTGGTAGAGAAGGAGACGTACGAGAATGTGCCATCTAGCTTATGATCCTGCGGCAGTATTATCCTGTAGCTGGACAGACCAAGTAATCTGCAAAGTATCTGCAGTTGCTTTATTTACCGGATCAAAAGTTGTACGACAAAGCATAGTCTGAGTCAAAGGCCCTTGAGTAAATCCATATGCGGCCGCTTGAATACTCTTTGCGCCTGCAGTAAGAACTCCATCAACAGGACCAAAAGTTGTGCTTCCTGTTACAGCATTGGCAGCTCCACCAGTAGGATCTACATGGAGAAGTTCAGAGTTAGCCACATTAGTAGTAGGAGCACCTATACCTGCTCGAGTATCAATATGAGCAAGTTCTGCTACGTTAGCATCGGTATTATTAGTTGTATAAGGACGGCTGCCCACATCAAAGATTCCTAAGTCTTTGATATGCTTATTAAAGATACCTGCTTCTGTAATTGGATAGACCCTATTATGAGGAGCTCTAGAAGTATTTGCATTTGTTTTATGAATTACTTCATAGTCATTCTCTGGGCGAGGATTATTTTCTTTAAATGTAGCAACGTATACAATTCTGTCGCCATTTTTCTTATTTCCCGCTACAGCATTGGGAGCGTAAGTTTGGCCTGGAATATTGTATGCAATAAAGTCATTTCCAGTGGCAGTATTATATCTAGCATGCTGGTCGCCTGCACCCGCATTGGTAACGGTCAAGCCACCAACTGTAGAGTAGTCATTTTCTCCTTCTGGATAGCCTTCTGGTTTTGTACTTTTTCCGTCTGCTACAATACTGGAGCCTACTAAAGCTCCTTGAAAAATACCATCAACAGCAGTTCCGAATTGAACAAACTCTGTGCCTCTAGTATCTGTTGCTATACTTCCGAAGCTAGTATGGTCGCCTGCTGAAGTAGGGGCATTAGTCGCTGTCTGACCTGCGGGCTTATCTTCTTCTGCTCCGATAAAGGGGAATCTAGGTCGCAAAGTACCACTAATTGTATCAAGAACAGCATAGCCAACTTCATCTACAAAAGTATTAACATTGGTTGCACCAGCAAAGTTAGATCCTGCTGCCAGTGCTAAACCATTTTGATCTGTAAATATTAAGTCAATATTGTGTTCAATCTCTCTTTCATAGAAAGCACCAATTTGGCCACGACTAATTCCTAAAAGACCTATGCCTGCTTCCGTATAAGGGCCACTACCATTTGCAAAACCAGTTGTAGAATTAAGAGCCTCAGTATTTGTAGTTCCATCTAACTTGGGTCTAGAAGCATTATTAGCTGCTCCAAAAGGCCCAAGCTGATCTCCATTCGGCTCAAATTGAGATTTTACATGAGTATGAGTGGGATGATTTGGCATATTCGCAACTACACTGTAAGAAGTGAGCGGAATCTGAGCAACATAATCAACATCAATAGTTGCACTTGCTGCATTATTTGCAGGGGCTTGGCCACCTAAACTACCACTAAGAGTAAGAGTTGTAAGAGTTGCATGAGGAACTCCTGACTCAATTCTAGTAATAGTAACATTGGTAGCAACTGTATTTGCTCCTACTTTTTTAACTTTCAGACCAGTCCTAAGTCTTTTTACAGTATTACCTCCATCGCTTCCTGTCTGAAAACGAAGAGTAGTTACTCCTCCAGATTCATTGTAGATAGGCACATCCGTTCCATTACCATCAACACCTCTAGTAAGAGTAACCCCTTCTAGTGTAGGATATTCCCCTGCTAGGGTGGTGTCCTTCATTAACTGAACACGAAATCCTCTTTCATCTTGAAGCATGCGATCATAAGCCTCTGGAGTTGCAGCTCTCTTTCTTGAAGTAGCTGTTTGTCCTGTAGTAGTATCAGTCTGACCTCTTGCATTAGTTGGAAGAGCATCAAAATCTTGAGCATTATACTGATTCGGCTTTTTACGAGCTGCAGCCCCGATTCCGACTGCCATATGGCTCATCATTCGAGGCATTTTGTGCTCGCCAGCACGATCTTGGCCGTCGTCAATCATTCTTCCAATGATATGCGCGATACCGGCACGAGTTACTTTATTTCGAATTGTTTTATGTTGCTTTACCTTACCGTCTTTATCACGAAGGACTAGGTTCACAACACCTTTTAAGCGACAATCGTCTTGGTACATTTAAGTTTCTCCTTTAAAATTGGCGTGATCTGCCAGGGGGTATTGCGGCAACATATGGTTCTAAAAAATATGCTCCTCTCGTATATTCTTCGTCTCTCATCCAAACATATCCTTTTTCAGAGGACGATAGAAATTCTGTAATACCTTCATCATTTTTCTCAGTTTTCTTTGAAGTAAAACTTATTGTGGAAACAAAATGTTCTGGAATTATCTTTCCGAAAACTAAGGGTTCAAATTTATCTCTAACATTTATTCTTAAAGTTGTTGATCTTTCTGGGGGCGCTCTAGAAATAGATATTTCATCAATATACCCTGTTACATTTTTTATGGGCTTATCGGTATCTTTAACTTTGGTAGAAATTAAATTAATAATTTCAAGAATACCTTTTCCTATTTTAAACGCGTGTAGTTCTTCAGATGCATCAATACTATTTGTTAGTTGTTTACTTTTTCCTGCAAGTAATAACTTTACTCTAAGATTATTTTTTTCTACAAAAGGTTTTTTAATTAGTCGATCGAATTCATTATCATTAAGGTCGACACGATGTTGAACTTCGCTAGGCATAAATTTAAAAAATACATCTGCTCTTCCGCCTGTTCCATCTCTATCTTTACTACTTACTCCTAATCTTTCTGCTATTAACTTAACCTTTGCAGGTAAAACTTCTTCTTTAAAATCAACTTCTTCATTGTGTAATCGAGTCTGTATAAACTTTAGTACTCTTTCAAATTTATCATTTACAGCAAAATTAGTTCCAAGTCTAAAGTCTTTTATTATATCAATATCACTTATTAAAAAGACTCTTTCTGTAATTAATCTATCTCTACTTACATTGACATTATTTCGTAGATTTATTTTATTTATTACATCAATATTTGGTTTTTTAGAAATAAAGTCTGGCAGTTTTAATTTATTTGGTATCGGCTTTCCTAAATTTTTATGAGTCTCACTAAAAGATTTTGCTACATCATTTTGTATTCTAGACTTTGATATATCAATTAACGAGTTTCTTGCATCAAAAATTTCAAATAAAGTTCTATTAATTTTAAAGTTTTCTCTATCAATAAGCTTTAGTTTATTCAAAACTTCTTTTTCTACCCTTAATTCTTTTTCTGTTTTTGTCTCTGCTCGATTTGTAGTTAAAATAAAATTAGCTGGATTAAGTAGTAGTGAGCTTGTAAGTTCTGCATCTTCTCCTAAATGTTCATTAACTTGTACATCTTTTCTAACAATATCTATTGTCTTTATCTTGTGGGGGACAATAGGTTTAGTTACTTTTTTATTCGTAGTAGAAGCAGCTAAAAGTTTATCTACATTTATTAAGGCTTTTGGATTTAAAATTAGCTCTCTGTATTTTAAAATTTGTCGAAGATGTTTTTTAAGTTCATCATCTACACTATCGTCAATAGTAATATTTTCTGTAGAAATATTTAGTGTTTGACTAAATTGTAAAAGCTCGTCTACCTTTAATCTATTTAATACTAGTCTTGCTTTCGGAGATAGAGCTTGTGATGCTAAACGTACTCTATCAACAGTTAGTGTCGTTCCTTTTTCTAGTTTTACTCCTGCATCTAAAAATACTGCTAAGTCGCCAGGACCCGGTAAGCTAACTGAAGCATTCGCCGGTAGAGTTCTAGCAGATATTACTTCTACTGCACCTGACGGATCAAAGGGCGTATTTATTCCTATATTAGTTGGAGGAAAAGATCCATTTTTAACATCATAAAAATACAGATTACCACTTCTATTAACTACATTTGTAAAGCTACCGACGCCGGGAATGATAAACGTACCTGACTCTGGTATTCCGGTATACGCCTCGTCGTTAAATAGAAAAGGCCCGTGTTGTTGGCGGTACCCCGGCATCCACCAGTATACAAATCCAGTAAAACCGTCTGCAAATTCACCAAATCTGTTATTTATCTCATCTCTGTTCCAAAAAGGAAAAAATCCGTTTTGGCCTCCAAAAATAAAAGAAGGATCTAAGGGAATTACTCCATTTTCATCTCCATACAATACATGTTTATTCGATAAATCACCTAGAGGATCGTTCGGATTTTGGCTATTAATTGTATTAAAGTACCCACCTGCAGGGGCTTTCCAATAACCTGTTCCAAAAGTGCCTGCTGGTAATATAGGCAGTCCAGCGGGTTGAGTGGTGTGTACAAATTCGTACGCATCTTCAGGCTGGTTTGAAAGAGGGTGTGATGCAGTTACATCTCTACCTAATCCAGCAATCATTCCGTAATCTTTAGAAACTCTATTTGCTAGCGCATAGTTAGGAAATTCAGTTCCCGGTTTTAATCCTCTATGAATATCTACCTTATACCCTTTTGATATAAAATTAATTGAATTTGCTAAGTCTCTATATTTTTTACTTTCAAAAATGTCGTCTACAGTATCACTAATTTTAAATATATCTAGTAAAGATTTTTCTTGCAATACTCTTGTTCTAGAAATTATTTGTAAAAGCTCTTCCTTAAGAGTAGCATATTTTGTAGTTACTAAATCATCTATATTTACAAAAGAAAGATATTTAGTGGATTGAACTCTTTCTACTACATCTGTTAGCGTTACAGTATTTGTAATTTCTTCTCTAAGAAGTATAAATACATCTAGTAATACATCAAATAAACCAGGAGTATTAGATGTTACATTAAACAAAAGAGGCGCATTGCCTCCATCTACTCCTGAAACAATTGGGTCATTTGATAGGGTCGTAGACCCCATTCGCAACCCATTTGTAGTAATGTTTTGAAATCTAGGATCGTCTTTTGCCTGAGCTAATAATATTTTTATATCAAAATCAGCCATTTAGATCACTATATTTATTTGATTTGATTTCACCTCTGTTAATTTTGGGGAATCTTCTATCAAAGAAAAGAATACCGCAGTATTAGTTTTTCGAGTTGCTAAGTCTGGAGTTGTTAAAGTAGCTTTTTTTAATACAGGACTATTTCCTGCATTTGCTCCAAACAGTATTAAATTCTTTTTCACGATCCAAAATCATCTCGGACTTTTATATCAATTAACTCAAAGACACTCATTACCTCTCCATTTGCAAGAGTAAATTCAATTTCTCCTTCATAAAAACCTTCATCTGGCCCCGGGCCGCTTGAAGGTGCCAAGAAACTAGAAAGAGGAAAGACTAGAAGCCCTGCTGGTAGATTAGAGGAAACTGTATCTAAAGGAATAGTTGCTAGTATTGAAGTCGTAGCTTTTTTACGGATACGTAAATTTATGGTGCCAGACCCTACAAAAGCCTCTCCAGTATCTGAGCGAGTTACAGTCGCCTTTAGCTGCGGTCCTGTATCTCCTTTTACTACTTGAATTATATCCATTTACTTTGACGTACTCCTAGAGGAGGCTTTTATTACAAGTTAAAATGATTATATCAATCCTCACATGAAATGTCAAGAGTTATTTTTTAGTGGTTATATGAAATCTGGGCCGGAGTACCATTGAACTAAAGAGTATCTAACTCCTTTTGTTACTGGAAACACTCTATGTTTTAAAGAAGAACCAAAAATTATTATTGTACCCTGTACTTTTCCTCTAGGATGCCAACTAAAAATTTCATTTTCATCCCAATAATCTCTAATATGTAACTCTCCTCCTTCATAAGATGAGGGATCAGAAAGCTGCACTGTTACAGATACTTTTCTTTGAATATCTCGAGCTATATCACAGTCTCTATGCCAATCGTAATGCTCTCCTTCTTCATAAACAGTAAACTGAGGTTTTTCTCTCGAAGTAAGACTAAAATTCCAATTATTATAGAGATTTGCTCGAGATACGTAGTTAAAAAGTAAGTTATCTACCCACCCATTTTCTGGAAGCCAGCAGAGTTTTGATTTTCGCATTTTTTCATTTACAAGCCCCTCCGCATCTATTGTGCCCTTTATCATTCCTTGTTCATGGCCTTCTTGTATAATTTTATTACAAATTTCAGAAGAAAGCTCCCCTTCCCATAAAGAGAAGGGAGTTTGTATTAATTTTTTCATTAAGTAAGTCGTCCAAGTATAACTCTAGGATTACCACTCGCATCATTTACTAAAATGCGAGGTCCTGTTCCTCCCGAGCCCGAACTACCGTCCATAAATATCGAACTAGTAGCAGTGGCACTACTAGAAGATATTTCTAGCTGTTCGGCACCGATTGCACCAGCTTTTATTATGTCTGCGGTTACCAAAACTTGAGAAACCCAAGAATTGCCACTTCGTCTAAATGCTGCTTGAGTCCCTGAAGAATTTTCAACAATTGCTACAGCCCCTTCGACATAAGTGCCTGCAGGAATACTGCCAGACGATGGCGGGCTTGCATTCTGCTGATTTACATACAAAAAACCGCTTGAGCCATCAGAGCCGTTAGTTCCAACAAATTTTACATACGTTGCTTGGTGCATTGCAGCAGTAAGAGTAGTAGGTTTAGTACCTGTGTACTCAAAAAAAGTAACATACTCATTGGAGCCCGGCGTAAAGGAAAGATGAGAAGTACTACTAGGGTTTGCTCTATCCGAATAAATAGGTATTACTCCTTCAGTATCTCCATCAGTTCCATCAGTTCCAATAAATCTTACAAAACCGCTGCTGCTTGTAGTAGTGGGTTTAGTTCCTGTGTACTCTACATATTTTACGAATTGTCTGGCGCCTCGTGAAGTAGAAACACTTCCTCCACTAGCCGCAGTAGAGTAGAAAATTACTACACCCTGACCAGCGTCACCATCATCACCATCATTTATAGTTATTGAATTACTTGAATTACCGTCACTGAAAGTAACAGTAGTACTATTTCCACTAGAGGTAATACTGCTAATTGTTACTGAACCTCCCGGAGGTCCGGGCACAGTAGAAGCGGCTCCAGGCGGTCCGGGCGGTCCCCTAAGCTGAATGTTTGGGGCTACTAATTCTATCGAGCTGGTAGGGCCTGCAGTAAATTTAAAATAATTAGTATTATCTCCGATATAAACATTGCCAAGGCCGTCCATGTAAAAACCTGCATCACTATCAGTAAAGCTTGTTTTATTAGCACTGTAAATTCTACCAACTGAATTAGTGCTGTTTCCAAGTTTTAAATTGCTCGCTACATTAAGGCTATTTGATATTGTTGTATTTGCTGTGAGCGTATCTGCAGAAAGAGTCCCATTTACAATTGCACTTCCATCAATAAATTCAGTTACTTTTGAACTAAAGCTAGAAGCATTTACAGGGCCATTACTACCACTATTATCCGTTCTAGTGCCTGTATAGACTCGTGTCGCCGCATATGCAGGAGTATTACCTGTAGCTGCTTGAGTCAATGTAACCCTATCATTAGGAGAGATGAAGCCGTCTGTAGAAGCTCCCATTACTAGTCCTGCGGCTGTTTGAGCTGCTGCAGCACTTAAAGTACCTGCCCATGCCGCTCCAGTTGTTGTCCCTACTGAGCTAAAGGTAAAGGTTGCTCCATCTCGTACTGTTTGTTTAACTTTTGCAAATCTTAAAATGTTACTTTGAATTAATGCATTACTATCGCCTAAATCTCTAATTTCCACTGTTAAGGACGCTGTAGTTATAGAAGCCGTAGTAAGAATTGCAGAATTACTACTACTAATAGTAACTATTCCCGTACTGCTAACAGACCCTACACAGTTTACTGCTCCTCCGGAAGGAAAAGTTACAGAAAACTTTTTGTCTCCTGCTGACCCATTTGCAGCAAAATTTGAAACAGTATCAAAAGTATAAGACTGTCCTCCCTTGCTTACGGTAAAACTAGTTGCAAAATCATTAGCACTGCCACTAACAATTCCATTTTCATCTGCAATAAATAAGTGAGAGGAATTTGTGCCGGCTGAATTATAAGCATCTTCTCCATCAGTTCCAGGAGTTGCAGGAGCAGCATCTTGACCAGCAAGAGATTTAAATATTGTTTGAGTTATTGACTTCTCTTGAATATCTCCTAAAATATCTCTGCCTTTTATAGTCCAAGTAATACTTTCATTTTGCCCAGATAATTCACCCAGTCTTTCCGCATTATCAATACTAATAATTTGATTTCCGTTTGTTCCTCCTGAATAGGTTATATTTCCTGCTCTTAAATTAGTATCTGTATCAGTTACAGATTCAATATACCATTCTCCATTTTCAATATCTGCATCGTTTGCAGGCCCTCCGCCTGAATTTGCAGTTGCATTGTTTGTTCCTATGTATTTTCCTACTGTACTTCCAAAGAAAACCTCCATTTGTGCTGCGGTTCCGGGAATTATAGTTCCTGAAGTTGCGCCATCCGAAGCTGCTGCTACTGCTACCGTATTGTTAGGTAGAGAGATTGACATAGCAGGAGATCCCGGCCCTAACTTTAATATTGGAGTGCTATCGGTTGCAGAAACAACTTCAGGGCTTACATTTAAAGAAACTTCAACTTCTACAGAGCTTATACTTTTTTGGGTATTTGTACCTGCTATATTTACAGTAAAATTACCCGCTACAGAATTAGGAGGTGTTATTACTAAGGTATTTGAAGTAGACCAATCTTTAAGAACATCTCCTGCTTGATTTTTGAATCTATATTTTGCATCGCTTGGAAAATTAAATGCTTGTGCTGTAAGAGTTATCGCTGATGCATTATTAGTTAAAGAGAAACCAGTATTAGAAGAATTATATACTACTGTATTATCATTTGCAGTGAGTGCAACAGTTCTTCCTTCTGTTCCAGAAGCTCCGTCTTTTACTCTTACTAAATTAAAATCTTTTGTTAATGTTTTATCCGTATTGGAAGGATCAAACTTCTCTCTAACAGTTACAGTAAATTCTAAAGGACTACCGTCTCCATATGGAAAAGTTTCTGCTGCATTGGTAGATGCTCCTGCAAGTTGTTTTGTAAATCTTTTAGAGACTACATCTACATCTACAAAATCTGAGTCAGCTACAAAAGTAGTGCCCGTTGTTGCATTGAATCCTGTTCCTGTTACTTTTGCTTGAGGAGTTTCGAACCCAATAGCCTCTCCTGTTAAAGTTATATTAGCATAAGTTGTTTGAAGAGGGTACTGTGCTGGATTAGTATTAGGTATTGCAGTGCCGTCATAATTAAGAGTAGCAACATTAGAATCTAGTACCAAGCTTCTAGGTAGTACTAAATCTGCGTTTAGTGTGCAGAAGTTATCAAAAGATCCGCCCGCAGTAAGTTTTCCTATAAGAAAATCAACACTGAAATCTGGGCTAAGCTCATCTCTATAGTGATCGGACTCTACAAAAACCCCATCATAAAGTCCTCCAATTGAAGTTGTTGCAGAAGTGATTCTACCGCTGGCAGCGCTTCCTGCGACTCCAGCACTCAAACCACTGGGAGCAAGGGTTTCAAAATACTGATTACCTGATGTAACCACTTCTGTAATTACTCTTTTAGAGTGTCCAGAGGAAGCAGTATTAAAGTTAGAGTTTGAAAATCCTTGAATTGATACATCGTCCCCTACTTCAAAGGGGATGGTTGCCGGAGTAAAGTACCGTATTTTTATAACACCATTATCATTTATGGATTCTGCAGAAGTAATATTATGAGTTTTATATTCAAAAACTCTATCGATGAACATTACAGTATTACTTTCTATATAAGAAACTTTTGCTGCAAGTTTTTCAGAAAATTTTATTACGCTTGTAGCAGAGTAGTCCCCAAGAAAATTTGTTCCTACTCCTACTACTTTTGCAGATCCTTGATCAACTTTTACTTTTCCTTGTTTAGACTGCCAAATATCAAGATTACCGAAAGAGTAGTTTCCTGAATCGGTTGGATCATTTGTATTATATTGTTTAGTTGTAGATTTTATTTGGTCATACCAATAATCCACATTGAGAACCGGATCTGCAATATGATTAATTAGTCTTATTGAAGAACTACCATTGTAATCTTTTAAAAATACAAAAGCGCTATTTTTATTTAAAAGACTAGAGCTCCACCAAGACTCTGATGTAAATTGTCCTAAAAGCGAATAATCTACTTCACCTGTAGCGATATTTACATTTGTAGACCCTGAATTAGACCTATCTCTAAAGGAACGAAATGTTACAGGATTTTTCTCATATGAGAAAGTTTTAGCCCCTACCGCAGTGCCAATTACTCTTGTCGAATTAACTATTCCTCCAACTAATAAACCTTTATCTCTATCGTTATTTCCGCCAAAAGTATCAAAAATTTCTACAACTGTTACCGCAGGTCTAGAAACTCTTCCTAAATCACTAAAAGAAGAAACAGTAAAAGTCCATTTTCCTTCAGGAATATTATCATATTCCATAGAAGTTGTTCCAGTGGTTCGACTTTCTTCGAATCCTGGAATAGTTGTAGTAACTTCATAACCTCTTATATTTGAAGTATTAGCAGGGGGATCCCATGTCAATACTATTTCTTCCCCCGGACTTTCAAACTTAGGGGCACGAAGTATTCGCAGCCCCGTAGGAGGCGGCAATGAAGTGTTAGGATCGGGATCTGGAAAAAGAGGATCTGGTAGTGCAGTAGTAAAGTTTGTTTCAATAGTATCAAACTTAGTATTGTAGTGCTCTACAGCACTAATAGCAATTACACCTTTTGCTTCTTCTACAATTTTTAATATTTTATATTCTTTATAAGATGCTTCTGTTTCTAATTCATCTTTTAGTGCCCAAATTTTGCCAATATTTGCCGCTGCTACGTCAGAGGCAGAAAGCTCAGTAGTAGTTAGAGTATCTCCTAAACTATTTCCAGAGGCTCCTGATTGTTGAAAAGTAACTTCTTTTGTATGCGTTTCTGAGGCATCTCGTAAAAGTAAAGGAATTCCTATTAAAGATCTCCTAGTTGAATTAGTTGTGTTAGCCGGCCCTCCTGCGCAAGCGTTAGATACAAACTTATCATAATCTTCATCTGTCCAAGCGCCTCCGGCACCAGACCCTCCTACGTTGATTTCTACAGGGTTGCCTTGAGGGTCAAACCATTTAGTTATAGCCGTTCCTTCAGTAACAAATCCTTGCCCTGATATATCACTTGATTTTTGTAAAATAACTTTTCGTTCTGCCAAAAGCAAAGCGATAGTATAAGCTCCTGCTCCTCCAACCGCTGTAGTAGTTCCGTCTAAATCTTCTGCTAAATTTCTATCAAAAACTACAGTTGTTACACCATTGCTGTCTCGTACTGCACTTTTTATTCTTCCGCCATAAGAATATCCAAAGTCATGATTATCTTGAACATTTATTAGATCTCCGGGGGCGAGAAAAGCACCATTAATACTTGTGCTAAAAGTTACAACTTCTACTTGATTTAAAGCTGTCCAAAGTTTCCATCTTCCATAACGAATTGCTTGCCCTTCTGAAGTGCATCCAAAAGCCACAGACTCAGATTTTATTACTTGGCCCGTTTTAACAATATTGTCTCGATCCTCTACAAATAAAGGCTCGATTTTATATTCATTATTTGGATTGTTCCACTTTACTACTACTTGATTTGTTCGTGTTTTTGTACCTGTAAATTCATATTGAAAATTGCCATTAATTACATTTGATCTATTAAAGTTATAAACTGCTACTTTTGGTTCATCTATAATCGGCGTTATTTGGCCATCCATCCAGTATAGCATACCACGAAATATAGTTGCCATATCTTTAAGAACTTTATAAACATCAACAGCTTTTTGTAAGTATAAATTAGCAGTAAATCTAGGCTCTACTCCTCCTTTTCCATCAGATACTAACTCGTCACAGTAACGAGCAATTTTATACAAAGAAAATACATCAATATCGGCGTCACGAACATACTCTCCGACCCCATATCTATTATTTGTTAATATATCATGAAAAATCCAAGCAGGATTATTTGTGTATTCTTTATGATCTGTTAGTTCTCCATTAAATAATCCAGTATATAATCTTGATGCTTCTGGAAAAGATCCAAGCTGCTCTTTCCCCTGTAATCCTCCAGATGCAGGCAAAGAGTCTAAAAACTCTTGTGTGATCATCCCAAACTTTTCACGAGGAGTATAATTTTTAGGAATACGAACTTTTAAGCCATAGCACTCATAACTTCTTTTTGGTAAATTTGTAAACTGTCTCGTATTGAACGAAACATGAGCCATAGAAGTATAAGGATAATTTAGTCTTTCTTTTATAACTGCAAAAGCATTAGGAATTTGAGAGCCTTGAACTGCTTGTATTTTAGGCACTCCAGGACTGTCATCTTTTTGACGATAGTCTATTGATAGCCCTGCTCCTCCAGCATAAGTAGACCATGAATGCGCTCTTGCAGAAGGAGTATCATTATTATTTTCGCTTTCTGTTATTCTAACTATTGTCAGCTTAAACCCAGAAAAAGGTTGATACTGTTCTAAATTTATTGTATGGGTAAAAGCAATTCCTGCAACAGATTTTGCTCCGTGTGCAAAAATGGGGGTACCTTGGGCAGTAACATCCCTATTTGTTCCATTAATATTTACAACACCATCTACTGCAACGCCTCCGCTCACAAAGGCTGTAACACCTCCGCTTATGCTAGTTTGGCTACCTGTCTTTTTTAGAGTTGTACTGAGAGCTGCACTTATTTCACCCGTGCCCTCTAAAAATCCTACATCTGTATAATTACCTGTTACTCCATTTTTTATTGCTAAATGAATAACATAGGCAGCTCCTGCCTGTTGTTTTTTTGCATCATCCATATTCATGGCGTACAAACCGCCAGGATATTTAAAAAGCAAATGTACAGTATCTACGCTTCCTGCTGCTGCGCCATCATAGGTAATAGTTTGAGGTATTCCAGTTTTTAACTCTCGAATAGGTGGAAGGCCAATAGAAGTGTGCCCCACAGTACCGCTTATACTTGTTAAAGCATTCTGATCTTTTGTTCCGGGCACAAACTGATACCCTGAAGATCTAATTTTATTTGTCTTAGGGTTTGAATGAGAAGAATCATCGTACACTACAGGAGTTATAGAAAATGTTTTATTACTAAAAGAGTATACAGGACCTGCTGTAGTTATTTCAGTTCCTGAAATACTTGAAATTTTTATAAATTGAGAGAATTTTAATTTTAGATTGCTTCTTCCATTACTATCCGTCTCTTTTATCCACTCATATCCATTATCTAACGTTCCAATTTTAAGTTTAATAGTAATTTGAGTAGTAGTAAATGCTGAAATTGTACCTGTTATTTTTCGATCTTCATCTTTTGAAAATACAGTTACGAGGCCATCTCCACTACTAAGATTGTCTAGCCGAGACACCTCTCCAACTGTGTAATTTGTAACCATGTTACTTTTAGTATTTGAACTAATAACAGAGTCAGCAAAATCTCCTGTGAGTACCAGAGTATAAGTTGTTGCTTGCTGAGCCCAAGGATTAGGACTAGCGTCAGAAGAGCTACTTGCACTAAATTGTATAGGAGCTTCTCCTGGCACAGCAGGAGATGCTTGAGCTTGATCTTCAAACTCAAATACATTGTGAAGAAGTATGTATCTTTTTCCTGTTGTTTCTCCTTCTGTACTGACATTATAGTCAAAGAGTTCATCAGCATACTCGTTTATGTGTATTAATCGAGTATTAGTAGAGTCTCTTGATACTGTTTCTCCCTCAACGGAACTATAGCCTATTTCACTATCATCATGTATACTATCATTGTTGAGAAAAATACTTTTCCCACCATGAACAAGACCCGCAATAGGACCTTCAGAAATTATATCTGTAATTCCTACTGCTTGTTCTGTGTGGCCTTGTAGAGCTGTACTATAGCCATCAGTAATATTTCGTGGAATGTTAACTGGACCCGTTACCATTTTTTATTTTCTCCTATACTTCTTTAAATGAAAATAAAGAAGTATTATAAATTGTGGATATACCTGCACCTACAGGCATGTCTCCATCCGCCCCATGTAATCCTCTACCAAAAGTATCATAACTTATTGTCTCTCCCATTATTTCAAAACCACAAGGCTGCCCCGGAACTCTTAATCTACCATACAATATCGGGACAGGATCTCCTGATTTAATACTTTGAACATTACCATTAAATAAATAACTTTCTTCTCCTGGCTCCGTTTTATCTACGGCAGGGTCTGGTGCCATTAGTTCCATTAGTCCTGTAGTTACTAGCATTGTTCCCGCTACAAGCATGGTTGTTGTAGCCCAAGCCGCCCAGCCCATAGGATTTGTTACTGCCAGAACAACAAGTACGGCACCAGTAATTATTTTTAAAGCACTTTTTGACCCGGCAGGAAGAGGAGTAATTATAATATCTCCTTCATTTATTTCCATAAGTAGTTCTTCTGGATATTCTAATTCAGATCCTGCTGCATCTATATGTAAAAACGTTCCTTCTTCATGCTTCTTTTGAAAGTATGGACGAAACTCAGAAAAATTTGCATCTAAGCATTTGAAAACATCTGCAGTAGTATTGCAATCTATTTGTAAGTGAGGAGTAAAAACTTCACCGAGTTCCCCTTCTAAATATACATTACGCAACATATCTATATACTCTATTTATAAACTTGGCCCAAAAAGGGTACAGATTTTCTCTGCACGATAAGCGATGTACTGCATGGTGATAAAAAATATCATTTCCTAAATAAACACCACAATGATTAGCTACATTAGAGTGTACACAAAAAGTAATCACATCATTTTTTTGAATATTTTCTATTGGAACTTCTTGACCTCCCCACTCCTTTACTATTTCAGGAGAAAAATAATCTAGATCTTTGTTGAACCAATTATCTTCAAAAGGTATTCTGGGAGAAAGCTCAATATTCTGACTTTTTAAATAATCTCTCATTGCTTCAAAACAGTCTTTTATACCAAACTCGTATTCTCTGCCATATAGTTCTGTTCTATCTTTTACGGGCTTTAGTATATTTAAATCCATTTCAGGGTATGAAAAAATAAAAAAAGGAATACCTAATGTGTTACAGTTATTAACATCCGTTTCACTTGCTTCAGAAGTTGCATCAGGATGGCTGTGAACTATTCCAACTATGTCTGAAGTTCTACTTATTTTTAGATACTCTTTTGAGTCAAAGATAAAAGTTTCTTCGGGATTTTCTGCAACGTTTTTACAAGGAATCCAATAGTCTTTTCCTTGTTTTACAGCTATAACTCCGCAGGCTTCTTTTGGGTATTCTCTAAAAAAATGAGGTTCGATTTCATGTAAAAAATCTAATATCATCTAAAGCCTTTGGTTCCTGGGAACCCTCCAAATGGAAGTGAGATCTGATTGTTGAATATAGCACTGGGAATTGCATGTTTAACGCCATTTGCGTCTGTTTTAATAGCAGTGACTCCTGTTTGACTAATTGCTGTTCTAATATCTGACTGATAACGAGCTTTGCAGGAAGCTATGAGTTTTCCGCATACATCTCCTCTAACCCAAGATGCCGGATTTGTTTCAGGGTCGTTTGTTTGTCCGGCCGCCCCTGATGGATTTTGAGAAACTACTGCTTTATAGACTTCTCCATTTTTAAAAGCATAAGTAGCTCTTCTTGCATCTCCATCAAAAATAGTAACAGGAAGTGAGTTTGTCCAAAGTTCATAAGTTCTTACAATTCTCCAATGTCCGCTTTTTTCTGTTGGAGTATTGTTCATAGTATCTATAGTTGCTTGATAAAGCAAAGGACTATGGAAAACAATATCATTAGTATTGTAAACTGTAGAACCACTATATGTTAAATCACTTAAATTAGTGGGCAAACACTCTCTAAATATTAAAGGTTCATCGTCTATTGTAAAAAATTGAAAAGGTCTGTCACCATTATGGTCTCTCATTTTAGAGTCCCAGTGACACGCACTTTTAACATCTGTTTTATCTAGCCTCCAACCCTTATAAGACCAAGGACAATATTTTCCTACTACAACTCTATTAGGTACTTTTACTCCTGTTAATTCAAAAGGGCTTGCTAGTTCTAATTCAACTGAGATGGACGTTTTTCCTGAAATTCTATCGATAACATACTCACTTCTTGGAAATTGAAAAGAGTTAGAAGGAGTAGCACTTTCGCTCGATAACTTTACATATTTTTTAAGAGTTCTTCTATATACTAGTCTCTTTCCTAATAAATCATCAAGCACAAAATTAGAAATATTAAGAGGAGCAGCAGCTAACTGAGTTCTTAAAGGATTATTATTTCTAAAAAGAGTTTCAACATTTGGTATTGTTAATCTCGGTCTAGCAGATGCTCCATCGCTGTGCCTTTCTATTCCTTCTATAGCGATTGGCATTGGTTCATATTCTTCACCGTCAAAAGTTATTGTTTCGTCCGTATCATAAGAATGAAAATTTAAATAAATTGACGAAGTTCCTGTAGTTGTATCTCCAGGAATCCACTCCAGCTGATATAGTAAAATATAAGCTTCTGTAGCATCAAGCTCTAATGCTTGAATTTCTTGTGAGATATTATCTGTCATACAGTATAAACTCTTCTTAGTTGTGCTGAAATAGATTGAACATCATCATGCCCAATATTTACAGAGTAAGACTGAACGGCAACTCGTACCGATTCTCTTTCTAATCGTATAGGAAAACTGGCAGGTTGAACTATATCAAAAAATAAAGAAATAAGTGTAATTTCTTGCCATAATCTATTTGAAAGATTCATGGTATATGTTTCTCTTTTTGTATTTATTCCATCTCTTACTCTTTGCTCGTATCCGTCTCCAAATGCAGCAAGTAAAACTTTTTGTTGAGTTTGCCTAGCAAATCCTCTATCAAATTTTATCTCTCTATTATTAAACCCTGTGGGATATAATTTGTCTATAATTTTATTATAAAGTTCCTCGTCAGGAACTCCAGATTCAGTAGGATAGCGATTACGTAGTTCTGTATAAAGCCGTCTTTGTAAAGACGAACCTCCATTTGCATCTGAATCAGTAAGAGGCTTTGGAATGTCAAAACTAAATGCTCTAGATGCCATTATGATACTCCATGCGGGCTAAGTATCCCGCCCGGCCTTTTCTGATTTACAAGCTCTTTTTGAACTGCTGCAGATATTGCTACTCCAAGCTGTCGAGCTTCTTCAGAGTCTGCATCTTGGTTTCTTTCGGTTCTTCCGCCTTCAATACTTAGATTTACAGTTACATTGTTTTGCTGAGAAGATTCCCCCATTTGTCCTCTATTTGGAACATTTAAATCTACTGGGATTTTCTTTCCGTCAGGCAAAGGTACGACAGCTTCATCGCCATGAAGAATTGCGGGGTACCCTGCTTTTGGACCTCTAGCAATTCCTCCATCTCCGTATCCAAGAGGCGGATATAGTCCTTTTGCAGCAGGTCTTGCTATCATTACTTTTGTCAAAGTCGCCACTGCCGCTGTGTTTGCTTTTTCTGTTACAGTGTTTGCTATTTCTGACTTTGTTTGCAGCTTTGTAATCAGTCTTTGTATCATCATTGCTAAATGAAGAACTGCCATGGCTTTTTGTAGTTTTTGAGCTGCAGAAGAATTTCCCATTAAAGCAGCAATAGACCCTCCAATGGCAAATACATTTTCTCCAAGTACTTCTTGCATTTCTCCCAGCTTACTTGTATTTTCTTCGGTAGCTGTAACTTTTGGATCCTTTGCTCCTCCTGCCATTCCCTCTGGAGGCGGACCTGACTCATAAGTTATTCCATCTATAGTTCCTGTCGGGCCAAACGGATCTTGTCCCACTCCAGCACTCCCTACTGCGCCGCCCGGCGCCTTTAGTGCTGCAAGTGTTGCTGGGCCTAATTCTACTGTAGGCCCCGCTGCTCCTAACGGGGGAGGTGCCATTCCTACAGGAGCTGGAAGTGCGGCTCCAGGAGCAGTTGGAGCCAAAGGAGGCAGGACAGTATCAGGAGTAGTATACGGATCAAACATTGAAGGCTGAGAAGTTGCAGGGGGTACAGCAACAGGTCCCGGAACAGTATCAGGTTTTGGTTGCAAAGCAGCTGTCGAGTCACAGCAATCAACTTTAATTCTAAGCTCAATATCACGTATAGCTTCTTGTATTTTTAATGCAACATGATTTCCACCAGTTTCTATCTTTGTTTGAATATCAGTTGCAACATCGGCGCCTGTTTGCTTAGTTGCTTCATTCGCAGTATTTTGTGCCTCTTGTCTTCTTTTCGCTAGTTCTGTTTCGGCATCAATTATTGCTTGTTTCATTGCTTCTGCTTGATTTTCTTGAAGCCCCAGCTTTTCTAGCAGAGGATCTACAATTATGTTTTTAACAATAGATTCTTGGATAGTTCGAAGAACTCCACGTGCTACATCTTTTAGTGCATCACTAAGTTTCATACTTTCATCATGTAAACTCTGAAACACTGCATTTATTCCGTCATTCAAACCTTTGCCGAAAGCATCTGCAGCATCATTAAGCACTAAATTTAAAGGCTCCAGTTCTTCAACTGCAAGTCGTAATTCATCTCTAAATCTTGTTAAATCAGCTTTAGAAGCTTTTTCTAATTGGTTTGCTAATGCCGTGGCTAGTTTTGCGCTTTCTCTATACTGAGGTATAAAAGACAGTTGTAAATTTGCTATAGAGTCATAATGAGCAGCTAGTGCTTCAGTTTCTGCATCTTGTCTTGATCTTGCACGAATTTCTTTAGCTTTTGCCTGCGCTTCTTTTGCTGCAATTTGAGCTTTTAGCACTAAGAGGTTATTTTCTTGCACGATCATATCTCTTCTTAGTTTAAACTCTTGTTCTATTAAGAGTCTTTTTTGCTCTATTGTTCTATTTTCTAACTCTAATCGGAACTTAGCAGAGGCCCTCTCTTCATTAAAGAAAGGATTTCTAACGCCTGCTTCTTTTATTTTAAACGCAAGATCTTTATCTGCCTGATCAAGAATACTATCTTGTATATCTTTTTGTAGCCTTACTTGCTTTTGTAGCTCTTTAGTAAAACTTTGTTGTAGACGAAATTTTCTATCGTCTCTTTGTAATAGTTCAATTTCTTTTACTAAAGGAAGAAGTAGTTTCTGTATTCTCTCTTCTTCTTGTTTTTGTTTATTTATTGCTTCAGCTACACCTTCTTGTAGCTTTAATTGTCGGTAAGTCTCATCCGCAAGTGTTAGACCTAATTCATCTGCTAGAGCTATATCTGCTTTAATTTTTCTTAAATTAAGATTTGCATCTTCTGCCGCTTGGGCTGCAGAAAGACTCGCTTTTTCAAAGTTCAGAGCATTTTCCATTACTCCAACTCTTTTTTTCTGGTTTTCAAATCCCTCTTCTTCTAATGTTTTATATTTTTCTTCAATTGCTGTACGTCTTTCTGCCAAAGCAGCCCGTAGCTCTTCTACGGTTAAATCTTCGAATTTTTTCTCGACTGTATCTTCAATTAGTGAATAAGCGTCTCTCAGAGCAGCAGTTTGACCTTTATTAATATCATCGCCCATAAGCTCCCCAATAGTAATTGTTCTTCCAGAACTAAAGGGGCCCTTTTCTACTTGTTGACTTAACTGAGGTAACTTATCCAATAAGTTTCCTAAGTTATTATCCATCTCATCTAAAGCTGTGAATATTCCTGTAAATTGTGAGCCGTCTGGCATAAACTTACCTGATGCTTCACCAAAAGCTTGAACAGCTTTGCTTATTGCTCCATAAGATTGTGCAAGCCTTGCTATTTCTTCTTGACTGGTTTGAATGTCCCCTGTTGCCTCTGAAAATGCGTCTCCTAAGGCTCGAGTTCTATCAATAGCGTCTTGTGGATCTAGCCCATCAAAAGCAGCTCGAGCTTCATTAACTTGCTCTTGTAAAGCATCTAAATCCTCCAATGAGGTTTCACTTACTAATGAAGTTTCGCTTATGGCTTGAATTGCTTCTCTCATTAAAGGGAGAGATGCCTCTAAGCCGTTTAACCTTTCTAAAGCAACTAAAGCCTCTGGGCTATCTTTTACAAAACTTAACTGATTATTGTCTGCTACTCGTATAAGATCTTCTAAATTATCTTTTGCTTGTAAAATTTTTAATCTTAAAGGATCTAAAGTTCTATCCCTTGCTTTCTCCAAAGGATTCATTCCTCGAGTAAGTTCAGCAAATTCTGTATTTAGGTCTGCTACTGCTTTTCCTGCTTGAACTATTTCATTGTTTAATTCTGCTACCGTATTTGCTGAAGTTTGAGGGCCTTTAACGCCCAGTGCAACTCCTGCAGACTCCAAAGGTGATAATAAACTTCTATCCTGGAGCGTTGCTGTCATATCGTTAGGATTTGTAGCTGATTGGCCAGAGAAGCGCTTTTGCTCTGCCAAAGCTAATTTTTCTACAGCGATTCTTAAAGAGTTTATTTGGTTTATTACAGGAGAAAAATTAAAGTTTCCTACTAAGTTTAAACTTCTTCCTAGTTGAAGTAATTTATTATCTGTTTTTTCAAAATCGTTTCTTACTTCTTGAACTGCTTCGGATTGCTTTTCAAAAGCTGAAGATAAATTTTCTGTTGCTCTCTCTGCATCTGCCAAATCTTTTGAAATAAGAAAAGCTCGACGAAATTCTTTTCCAAGTTCCACTGCCATTACTACTAACCCAGCAAGAGTGGCGGCACCAATCAATTTATTAACAGCAGCACCAACAGCAGCAGTCATTAATTTTAAAGTTCCCATCACTTTGCCATACTGAAATTGAAAATCAATAAGATTAATTTTCCAGCTAGCAAACATTTTCCCCATTAAGCCTTTTCCTTCCGCACTCATTCTAACATTTTGTGCTCGAATAATTGCTATATCTCTTTCTATTTCGGCTCTTTCCATATGAGAAAGGTTTATGACTTCACTAGTTTTTGCTCGAACAGACCTTTCTATTTGTTTTAGTTGTCTCTCCGTAAATTGTCCTTTTCTAATTTCTCCTGCTATAACAGACTTAGTTTCTGTTTGTGCAGCTGCCATAAGTCTCTTTCGCGCACCAATACCTGCTGCCGCTGTAGTCTGTATCATAGGACCTACAGGTGCAAAAGATTTTATAATATTGACTCCTAAGATCCCTATTACGGCTGCAACTGCAAATATACTATCCTTTAATGCTCCTGCAATAAAGTTTGCAATATCTGCGATTGGTTTTGCTAAGTCTTTAAATGTATCTTGAAATGCAGCGCCAAACTGAGTCACTGCATTTACAGAGTCTCCAACGTCTTGAAACTTTTGTTCGCCCTGTTCAAGTACAGCATTTACAACCGCTTGAGTCTTTTCAAACTGAGTTAAATCTTTTACATTTTTATTAATTGCAGCAGCGTAGTCTCGAGAGGCTCTATCAAGACGAATGATAATACCAAGTTCATCAAGTAGTTCTGGTTCTGCTTTGATTGCACCTCGTGTCAAACGATTAAATGCATCAGTAACATCTCTACCTAAAATTGTTCCTGCATTTTTTGCAACTTTACCTAATCGTTCCATCTGGTCAGCAGTCAGTCCTGCGGCTTGTCCGATTGCTACAGCCTGGGCAGCTTCTTTGAATGCTACTAGACCTCCGGTTGCTGCTTGAACATTACTACTTAATAATTTTAAAGATACGCCTGTTCTGGCTGCAAACATCTCTTGCCCTGCAGTAAGAGCAGAAAGATCAGCCGCTTGCTTAAAAAATTGAAATGCAGCAGAAAGAGCAAATACACTGGCGGCAACAGTTGCATAAGCACCAACCAAGCCACCCATGCCCTGTGCCATTTTAGAAAATTCTTTTGTAGTATTTGAAGTAGTCTTGGCCGCACCTTTTAGATTTCTATCAAGAGTACGAGTCCCAGTACTTGTACGATCAGTAGCGTTATCCACTCCATCTAAAGCAGAGCGAAGTTTTTTTGCAGACACAGTTGCTTTCTGCATTTTGCCATTGACTTCAATATCAATAGTAATTTTCTTTGCCATTAACCTTTCACATTATGGGTGTAGTTTTTTCCACCGCTTTTAGCTTTTCGCT
>Ga0160423_10000776_pt1 | contig 26572 bp, 30 predicted proteins | sample CRUFie14St8metaG_FD_108191 | JGI IMG/M metagenome (GOLD analysis project Ga0160423, IMG submission 108191) | Marine microbial communities from the Costa Rica Dome - CRUD Field 142mm St8 metaG | ecosystem: Environmental > Aquatic > Marine > Oceanic > Photic zone | place: Costa Rica: the Eastern...
AAACTCATTAATGCATCAGGTGATGTGCCAAAATGGAATTTTCATAAATATTTAGTATCCAAAGATACTTCCCAAGTTTTAAGTTATTCCAGTTCTGTTGAGCCTTTAGGGTCTGATCTTGAAGGTAAAATTAAGGAGTTTTTAAATTAATCAATAAACCTTGCTTCTATGCATGATACTTTTAATTTACTAAAAAGTAAGAAATTTCCCACCATATTTAGAAACAATATTAATACATTACAGATTAATTTAGGCTATAAGTGTAATCAAAGTTGTTTTCACTGCCATGTGAATGCGAGTCCTGACAGAAAAGAGGTAATGCAAAAAGATATTGTTGACGCTTGTCTAAATTTTATCGATCAGAATAAAATAAAATCTATCGACTTAACCGGAGGTGCTCCTGAATTAAACCCACATTTTAGATATTTAGTCAGGGAAGCGAAAAAAATAGGAGCCGATATTATTGATAGGTGTAACCTAACAATAATATTTGAACATAATCAATTTGACCTTGTTGACTTTTTTGTAGAAAATGAAGTTCAAATAGTTGCCTCATTACCTTGCTATACTAGTGATAATGTTGATGCTCAGAGAGGTAAAGGTGTTTTTGATAAAAGTATAAAAGCATTAAAAATCTTGAATAAAGCTGGGTATGGTGTAAATGAAAATTTAAATCTAAATCTTGTTTATAACCCAATTGGTGCTAGTTTGCCACCGAGTCAAGTCGAATTAAAAAAGGACTATAAAAAATTCCTAAAAGAAAAATTCAATATTATTTTCAATGAATTATTCACTATTACTAATATGCCCATTAAAAGATTTGGAAGTACCCTTGTGTCAGAAGGTAATTTTGATACCTATATGGAAAAGCTTTGTAATGCATTTGATAAAAATAACCTTGAAAATATCATGTGTAAAAACTTAATTTCAGTCAGTTTTGATGGTTATATTTTTGATTGTGATTTTAATCAAATGCTAGGTCTCAATTCAAAAAAAAATGAAAAAAAATTACATATATCTATGCTTAATATTAATGAAATTGAAAATAATCAAATAGTAACTTCTGGCCACTGTTTTGGCTGTACAGCAGGTCAAGGTTCATCTTGTGGTGGTGCACTTAGCTAATTAAAATATGTTATTTGCAAATTCTAATTTTGGTAATTTTTTTTGGGTCTTTATATTACTTTACATTTTCTTAATCTTTTTCCTCACTTGCAAAACTCTAACTAAAAACCAATTTTCTTCTTGGTGCAAATCTATATGGTTTACATTGGTGTTTTTTGTGTACCGTATACTTATAAAATCTCTTCCTAATGCAATTGAAAAGATATAACGATCTATCCTCTACAATAATAATTGGTGGTTTGTATGGAAATTTACAGTCTATGAAAGAGATAAAAAAATATGAAAAAAATAATCACCTTATTTTTAATGGTGATTTTCATTGGTTAAATAAAAAAAAAGAGGAATTTATTGCGGTTCAAGAGTTCGTAAATAGGCACATTACTTTAAAAGGAAATATTGAAGATTCGCTATCTAATCCAAAAAACTTTGATAATTGTAATTGCGATTATCCTGATTATTTTCCACCAGAGGAGACAATTTTTTCTAACGAAATTTTTTCACAATTAAAAGAAACATTTATATCATGTGGAGATTATAAAAATGATTTTGATAAGTTAGACACTCAACTTTATATCTCAATCAAAAATGGTCCAAATATTTTTATTACCCATGGAGATTTACAATCCTTAAATGGATGGCTCTTTTCGATTAAATCCATAAAAAAAGTAGAAAAAATAGAGTTTTTGAATTTTTTTGATAGAGTAAATGCTGATGTCATTATTTCTAGCCATACCTGTCTTCCAGTTTTTTGCAACGCTACCCATACAAATGGCGAAGAAAAATTACTTCTTAATAATGGTGCTGCTGGTATGCCAAACTTTAAAAATAAAAAATTTGGAATTGTCATACGCATTTCTTCAGGCAAATCTCCTGATGAAATAGTGCTTTACCGAAAAAAGGTAAAAAACTATTTTTTTGAAGCAATAAAATTAGAATATCATAACAAAAATTTTATAAATGAATTCTTGTCAAATTGGCCATCAAAAAGCTCTGGATATAAAGCCTATTTTGATAGAATAATCAATGGACCGGACTACAATCTTACCGATAGCATAATATCAAAATGAAAAAAATAGTTTTTCTTTTGGCATTAATTTTTATGTCTATAATATTGTCCTTTACTGAATTAAAAACCATATTTACTTTAGAGGCCATTCAGGAAAATTATCATACTATTGAAAATTTCTATTCAAATAATGTGCTATTAGTGGGGTTTTTATTTTCATTGACATACATAATTAGTGCGGCACTTTCTTTACCATTTGCACTTTTGCTAACAATTTTATCAGGTGCTATTTTTGGATTATCATTGGGAACGATTATTGCCTCATTTTCAAGTACCATTGGTGCAACAATATGCTTTTTAATATCAAGATATATAGCAAAAGACTTTATTCAGAATAAATACAAAAAACAATTATTAAAGTTTAATGAAGGTTTTGAAAAAGAGGGTTCATTTTACTTATTTGCTATTCGTCTTACTCCAATATTTCCTTTTTTTATTGTTAATATCGTGATGGGATTACTTAAAATTACTACAATAAAATTTTATTTCATTTCACAAATTGCAATGCTACCTGCAACTCTATTGTATGTATACGCAGGTGTTCAAATAAGTGATTTAGAATCGATTTCAGATATAACTTCACCAGAGTTATTAGTCATATTTTTCTTAATTGGAATTTTTCCCATTTTATCCAAAAGAATAATTGATAGATATAGAAGAAACCAGTAATGTTGTCAGTTGTAATTCCTACCTTAAATGAAGTAAATAAAGTTGATGGAATTATTAAATTCTTCACTCAATTCAAAGATCTTGAAATAATATTTTCAGATGGTCAAAGTACTGATGGAACTTTCGAAAAGTTGAAAAAAAAAACCAATATAAAAGTTATTCAATCCAAAGCCGGAAGGGCCTATCAAATGAACACAGGAGGAAGAATTGCAAGTGGCAGATATATTTTGTTTGCTCATGCTGACTGCCTTTTTAATAAAGATGGAATTAATTGTTTGATAAATTTATCAAATTATGAAACTAATGTTTTATGGGGTTTTTATCATGCAAAACTTAGTAATAAAAAATTTATTTATAGAATAATCGAATTTTTCATGAATAGTAGAAGCAAAATTACAAATATTGCTACTGGTGATTTGGGTATTTTTATCAACAAATCACTTTTTAGTAAAATTAATGGATTTTCTAATATTAGAATAATGGAAGATATATCAATTTCAAAAAAATTACGTCGAATATCAGAGCCTTTTATCATAAAAAAACATGTAATCATTTCTACAAGAAAATGGGAAAAAGATGGAGTTTTAAAAACTATTATTTTAATGTGGCATCTACGACTTTTATATTTTTTCAGATTTAATATCAAATTAATATTTAAGAAGTATTATGGATAATAGTAAAATTTTAATTTTTTCGAAGTTTCCAGAAATCGGAAAAGTCAAATCGAGGCTTTACCCCAACCTTAGTAATGAGGAAATACTAAATTTTTATAAAAAACTTTTGGATAGAACAATAACAAACTCAATGTCAACTGGCATTAATACGGAATTATGGTTTGATTATGATATCAATAAGTACAAATACATAAACAGTTTTAATGGAATTAACGTGAAAAAACAGTGTTCAGGAAATATAGGAAAAAAAATGTTATTTTCAATTGATCGTTCAATTAAAGAAGGTTATAACCCGATTTTAATTGGTTGTGATTGTCCATTAATTTCACAAAGAGACTTTCTTATTACCCAAGATTATTTAAAAAAAAAAAATATAGTAATCAAACCAACATTTGATGGTGGTTTTTGTTTAATATCTGCAAAAAAAATACATAAAAATTTATTCAAGAATATTAAATGGGGTACTTCACAAGTGTTTAAAACTTTAGTTAAAAATATTTTAAATATTAATTTTTCATACAAAATATTAAGCCCTACCCTTGATATTGATCATTTTGCTGACTATATTAGAATCAAAAATAGAATGTTATACGATTCTAATTTAAAAAATTTATTTTAATATGAAAAAAAAATTTATCTTAATAGGCGCTGGTCATTCACATTTAACATTTCTTAAAAATATAGATCCAAATTTTTTCAACTCAATGCAAATCACTCTAATTGAGATAAATTTAAAAATAATTTATTCAGGCATGACTCCTGGATATATTTTAGGAAATTATGAATTAGATAATATTTATATTGATATCACTAAAATTTGTAATCACTATAATATTGATTTTATAAATTGTGAAATTGAAGATATAGATTTCGAAAATAAAAAAATTTTCTTTCAAGATAGATCTATTAAATATGATTATTTGTCTATAAATACCGGAAGTATAGTTGATTTAACAATCATTCCAGGGGCACAATCATATGGTTTGCCAGTTAAGCCTCTTTCTGGTTTCATAGAAAAAATAGATATAATTAAAAATTCAAAAAACAAACAAGTTTCATTTGTCGGTGCAGGTTTTGCCGGATTAGAATTGTTATTCGCTTTATCATCTGTGAACACTTCTCACACATATAATTTATTTACAAATAAAAAAAAAATTCTTCCCGGTTTGCCAAATAAAATTTCAAGAATTATAGAAAATGAAATAACTTATAGAAAAATAAATATTTTTTATAATAAAAAGATAAAAAGTCAATCTAATCATGCAATTTTTGATGGTCAATTATCTTATGCATCTGATTACACTGTCTACTCTACTGGTCCTTCAGTATCTAAATTCATAAAAAAACTAAAACTTAAAAAAGGTTCAAATGGTTTTATATCTGTAAATGAATATTTTGAAACCTCATCTAAGAATTGTTTTGCATTAGGCGATTGTATTTCTCAGTTACAGACTAACCCCAAATCAGGAATTTTTGCAGTAAGACATGGTGAATATCTCGCTAAAAATATTCATAAAATTCTGTCTGGCAAAGGTGCCAAACCATTTATACCTCAAAAAAGATTCATGCTTATTCTTCAAATTTCTAGGTATGCAGCATTACTTTATAGAAGTAATTTAATCTACAAAGGTTTTATTCCACATTTGTTGAAAAGGTTTATTGACACTAATTATATAAAAAGTTTAAGTTTTTATTCCAAATAAAGTACGGGTAAGAGCTTAGATTTGAATATAAAACCGCATTTTGTTTATATTTTTTTAAAAAAAAATTTATTAGGTATTTTTCATCAAAAATAAAAAATCCTTTTTCTGTTTTCCAGTTTTGATTGTGCGGAATTGCTTTACCAAAAAAAAATTTAAACGATTTCTTTTTTAAAAATTTTTTTAATTCATTCAATTGTTTCGTATTTTTGATTGAAGATGTTTTTTGTGAAAACTGGTTATACGGAGTTATAAAAAAAAAATTTTTATTTTTCTTGCAAATTTGATTTAATAATTTTTTGTTTTTTTCTCCAACTACTACTTCGAAAATTTTTTTTTTGAAATAGATTATATAGCTTGTTTCAGAATAATTATTGTTAAGAACTTTATATTTATGATGTAAATTCATTTTTTTGCAGATAATCTTCATTAACTTCGGCACAAATCCCATGATTAGATGGTATTTCGACAAAACCTTTTTTTGCAATAATTGGATTAAGAGTCAGTTTTTTTCTAAATGGATGGTCTGAGCAATCATACTCCAAAAGAGGCTCAGTTGGATTTCTATTAAAATTTACCACTGGTAATGATGCAAGAATCTGTAATGAAGCTGCCTGTAAAATTGATGAACCCCAAACATGAGGATTTATTCGGATACCTTCCGAGACACAAAGAGCAATTATATGTTTCATTGCTGTTATACCACCGCATGATCCAAGATCTGGTTGAGCAATATCAACAGCTCTTTTTTTTATTAAATCTCTGAAGCCGAATATAGTGTGCTCATTTTCACCACCAGCCACAGGAGTTTTAATCTTATTTTTCACTTCTATATAACCGTCAATATCCTCTGGAACCACTGGTTCCTCATACCATCCACAATCTAGCATATCTAGAAAAAGTCCTAGTTTAATAGCCTCATTTCTTCCGTAAGCATGATTAGTATCAACAAAAAGCTTGATATTTTTTTTTTCAAGAACTTTATGTATTTCTTTATAAACTTCAATGTCCTCATTTATACCAAAACCAAGCTTAACTTTCATATAAGAAAAACCATTTTTAAAATGCATTAAAGCTTCGTCAATGTAATCCTGAACATTCAAGGAATCTGATTTTCTATAAAATCCAGTGGCATATGGTTTTATTTTCTTTCTAACAGCTCCTCCTATAAGATTATATACTGGCTCTTTGTAAAACTTACCTAAAATATCCCACATAGCAATATCGATTCCACTTATAGCTGAAATAATAGAGCCCTTTCGTCCATAATCTCTAGAGAAATGGTACATCTCAAACCAAATATGCTCTACATTTCTTGGATCTTTACCAATAATTAAATTTTTAAAAACTGAAGATATTATATTTGCTGTTATTTCAGGTGGTTCCAAACCCTGATTAAAACATTCACCCCAACCAACCAAACCATTGGTGGTAGATATTTTTACGATGGTTGAGGTCCTTTCATTTACTATCCCCTGAGAAAAAGCGAATGAGTTTTCAAGTTTTTCTCTTAAGCAATAAACTGTAACCTTATCTATTTTCATAAAATTAGTTTAAGTATTGTCTTATAAGTTCGATCTTTAATTATAAAGTATAAATAAAATGGCAGAATTTTTAAATTTACAATCTAACATTGAGAATAATAGTGACGATAGATTTGATTTCGGAAGCATATGCAAAATATGGCTTAAAATTGATTTATGGAGTATTGAAGACTCAGCTCGGTTGATTTCAGGTATACCTCCTCAATCAATAGCTGATGAAGAAGATATTAAATCGAATACTGCTTACAAAGTTAATTTGGAAATTATCACAGGATGTTTAGGAAAAAGTCTTTCGTATTCAATGAATAAATTTCAAGAAAAGCCAAGAATAAATCCCGTTAACTTATTGAACTGGGCTATAAATAAAAAACTTCCTATTAATTCAATCTTATTAGATTATTTTAGTATTAAAGACAAATCAAATATTTAAATATTTGCCAATTGCTTCATTAGTTGTTTTGATTGAATTATTTATGTTTGGAAAATTTACTTCACTCAATACAACAACACCCTTAATTACTGGAATTATTGAACAATAAATACAGTTTTGAGTTATTTCACTAGCAAAGAATTTAGGTTCAAATGCTACCTGTAAATCTTTCCCAAGTAAAATTTCTGAGAGAAAAGGTAAATACTCTGAATTTTGAGTTAAGGATTGATTGTCAATAGAGAAAAATAAATTATTCCTAAAATTATTTGACCTCAGTAGGAAAAATTTAATCAAATACTGATATGTTAATGAACTTAAATTCTTCTCAATGAGATTTCTAGATATTATAACTTTTTTGCTTTTATTTAAGTTTTTGATTAGGTTTGCCACATTATCATTTAGTAGATATTCAAATCTACTCTTTAATTGATTAACAGCGAATTTATTACATAAAATTTCTAAACTATCAAAACAATGGTGGTTATCAATTTTATTTTTTTTTAAATTTAAATCGAAAAATTTACCTTCAATTATCATATGTTACACTCCTATATAGATAAGATCGTTTTATTCTTATATAACTTGAGTGAAAAATGAAAAAAGTTAAACTTGGACTTAACGGGCCAAAAGTTTCTGTAATTGGTTTAGGAGGGATGTCTTTCTCAGATTTTTACGGGAAAACTACTGAAAAAAATACACATAATATTCTTGATAAGGCAATTGATTACGGTATAAATTTAATAGATACAGCTAACATATATGGTTTAGGTAAATCAGAAGTGGCAATTGGTAATTATTTTAAAAAAAAACCTTCCTCTAAATCAAAATTCATTATTTGTACCAAAGCTTCGATTGAAATCAGTAAAGATATTAGAAGGATAAATAATTCATACTCACATCTTGAAAAAGAAATTGATAAAAGCTTAAAAAAATTAAATGTACCTGTAATAGATTTGTTTTATATACACAGGAAAAATCCAAACGTATCGATTGAAATTATTATGGAAAGCCTTTTAAAGCTGATAGAAAAAGGGAAAATTAAATTTATTGGGTTTTCAGAAATTGCACCCACTTCATTAATTTCAGCTCATAAAATTTTCCCAGTATCAGCAATACAGTCAGAATATTCTTTAGCAACTAGAATTGCCGAGCTTGGCTTGTTACAAACAGCGGAAAGATTAGGAATCAGTTTTGTTGCTTTTTCTCCATTATCTAGGGGTTTGCTTACTGACAATCCACCTTCATCGTCAAAGGTTAAAGATATCCCTTTTTTAAAGGAAATTCCTAGATTTCAGAGTAATAATCTATTAAAGAATTTGGAAGTAGTAAAAAACTTCCGTTTATTTTGTCAAAATAAAGGTCTTAGCTGTAGTTCAGTTGCATTAGCCTGGATTTTAAAAAAAAATAAAAATATGATTGTTATTCCTGGAACCAGGTCCACACTTCATCTTGATCAAATATATAAAGCTTCAAAAAGCATTATAAATAATAGCGATATCGATACTATTGAAAAGATTCTACCACCCGGTTGGGCCTATGGGGATAGGTATTCAGAACAACAATGGATAGGTCCTGAGAGATACTGCTAATTAAAACCTGTAACCAAGTCCAATGTTAATGATATCCGTTCGAATCTTTGAACTTTTAGATTCGGCAACACCAGACGCATTTAATGAAACAACTTCTACTGGTGAATATATCTTTTTTGCATACTCAAATAATAAATAATTTTTTTTATTCACTTTGTGTCTTATGCCAAAACCAATTTTAGTTCCCGAATGATTTTTCGATGTGAATTGATCCTCGTTTGATAAATCCTTTAATTTAGAATTGGTATAACCAATAATCCCGTAAAAAAGTGCCTTATTCATAATGAACCCAGGCTTCAATCCAACAAACCACGAATTATAAAGCTCCATTGGTCCAGAACTACTTGAATACTCTTGATTTTCAAATACATCATAACCACTTAGTTTTGTTTTTTTTAAATCATACTCTAGCGTTGTTAAAACTAGATATCTATAATTAATTTTGAAACCTTTTTCAATAGCTATATTTAAAGATGGTCTAGAATCAGTTGAATCACCAAATGTAAAACCAGACTGATCAACTCCATCAAGCTTATATTTTGAAAAGTTTTGTACCGCCTTTGTCTGTCCAGATGAGAATATAATGGATGGACTTATCCAATAATCAACCTTTTCTGCAAAAGAACTAGATATTAAAAAAAAAGTAGCCAAAGGGGCTAAGTTTTTAAAAAAGAAATTCATATATTAAAAAATCGACATCACAACTATAAAATTTAATGAAAGTATTAAATTATTCTACTTTGGAATATATGTTATAAATTTATTGTAATTATAAATTGTGTAGACTAATAGTCGTGGAATATTTATACATAGTTGGAAAAAAAAAAACTGGTGAAAAATTTAGGCCTAGTGACTGGTCTGAAAGACTTAGCGATTGTTTATATTGCTTTGATGAAGATCAAGAGATAAATTATTTTAACTACATTTGCACCGATAATTATGATCAGACAAAAGCCTTAAAAATATCAAACGAATTAAAAGAAATAGATCCCATTGCATTTAATTTTCTTATTAAATTTGCAAATGACAACAATTTGACTATAGAAAAAAAATGTTAATTATTTTTTTCTATATAAATTAAAATCTCTTCACCAATTAATCTTAATATATAGTAGAAAAAAACATAGCTGACTAAGTGACCTACAAATATCTGAAGAAGTGACATAAATCTGAATTTTAGTTCGAGATAATACCCATAAGTTATGATGTAATACGTTATTGATTGAATCAACAAAAATAATAATGATGTAATGAGAACAGTTAAATCAGATCCATATTTTTTTCTAAACTTTGAATTTTTATAGAAAATTTCACAAATTAAAAAACAAAAGTAAGAAATAAACGAATAAATTGATGCAAATTGCAAATTATATGTAGTATCGTTGTCACCTAGTATTGAAATAAGTATAAAATTAGAGATAAAAAGACCTATCAAGCTACGTGCTCTATAAACGTATATGAAAATAAGTGATAAAGCAGCGGGAAGATAAAAATAAGAAATAAAATTTAAATCTCTAAGTAATATATTAAAGATGTAATGATTTATGGGGTATACAATGAAAAGTATCGCGCTTATGAAAAACTGAGTTTTAAAAAAAGGAACCACTGTAAAATTAAACTATAATAATTTCTCGTTATTTTTTGCTAAAAAATCATTTATTTTATCAAGATGATCATCATATTTATGATCAGCTTCAATATAACGAATACGCTCGTCTGACTGATCTATTCGAGTTCTAATTATACCAAGTTTTTTTAATTTTCGTATTCGTCTATTAATAGTTGACTCAGAAATTGAAGCTATGCTTGACTTTAAGTCATTTATCATTACTTGACCTCCAATGCTCCAAACTTTTTGAAGTTTAGCTAATATTATGAGATCGTTTAGATCAAAATAAGAAGACAAACCTTCAAGAGCATTTAAAAGGTGAAGAAACCTAATGAAAGGCTTTATTTCATTGCTAGATTCAGACATAAGTAAAGGGTCGCAAAATCCGGAAGGAGTGGTGGACAAATACGGCCAAAAATATAAATAATTCTAACAAAAAAAAAAAAGTGTGTCAAATTGAAATGTAATACAATATATGAGCTAAATCTCAATTTGATATATTTTACCAAAATTGACGCCAACAAGAGAGTTTAGTTTTATAAGTTTTTACTTTTTGAAACTTGGTTTTCTTTTTTCTGAAAATGCAAGCATACCCTCTTTTTGATCAGAGGTACCAAATAAAGAATGAAAATAAATTTTTTCAGTTTTCAATCCCTCAGTTAATGGAACTTCAAATGATTTATTGACTAATTCTTTTGCTAATATTAAAGAGGGTAATGATAACTTTGCTATTTTATTTGCTGTTTTTATTGCTTCTTCAATAAGGTCACCTTTTACAATTCTTGACACCAACCCAATTCTTTCAGCCTCTTCTGCTTCCATGAATCTAGATTGTCCAGCAAGGACCATCTCCATTGATTTTGACTTTCCAACTATTTTAGGCAATCTTTGTGTTCCACCAGCACCAGGAATGATGCCAAGATTAATTTCTGGCTGCCCAAACACTGCATTTTCAGATGCTAAAATAAAGTCACACATCATTGCTAACTCACAACCACCGCCTAATGCATAACCAGATACAGCAGCTATTATTGGTTTTCTACATTCACCAACAACCTTCCAATTTCCAATAAAATTATTCACAACATTATCAACGAATTTATTATCCATCATATTTTTTATATCTGCTCCAGCAGCAAATGCTTTACTACTACCTGTTATAATAGCGCACCGCAAATTGTTGTCGTTCTCATAATCATTTAGTATTTGTGAAAGCTCGCTCATTAAGTCAGGTGATAAAGCATTAAGTGAATCAGGCCTATTCAGAATAATTAACAAGACCTTGTCATGATTTTCAATTTTTATATATTTGTACATTTATCAATTGTTTAGATTATTTGATGAAACATAAAAGACTACGTCTGCTTTTACAATTGATTTATTTTCAATTTTTAATTCATCATTATTTAATATATCAGATAGTTTTTTAAACTTATCAACTGACACATCATGAAGTTTTTGACTATCCAAGTCATAAATGTGATGATGGTCACTAAGGTTAGGGTCATAGACTTTTTTAGATCCGAAGATAGAGAATGACTTTAAATAGTTATTCTTCTCTAAAAAATTTAAGGAATTGAAAACGGTGGCTCTGGAGATTTTAAAGTCCTCTCTTTTTAATATTGCAATTATTTCGTCAGCTGATAGATGCTCACCAGAATCATAAATTATGTTATAAATTGTCTGTCTATGTTTTGTTAGATGGACTCTTTTCATTATATAAAATTTCTTTTGGTAAATTGAATTTAACGTTTTCTTCAACACCATTATATTCTATAACCTCATTTGCTCCAAATTCTTTGAGTCTTATGATGCATCTTTGTACAATAAAATCAGGTGCTGATGCACCAGCGCTTAAACCAACAGAATTTACACTGGTGAACCAATTAGGCATTAATTTAGTTTCATCCTCAACAAGATAAGCACTAATTCCTCTTTGATTTGCAACCTCGACTAGCCTATTTGAGTTAGAACTATTTTGTGATCCAACAATTATGAACAAATCAACAAAAGAAGCAATTTCCTTAATAGCGTCTTGACGATTCTGAGTGGCATAACAAATATCATTTTTAGAGGGTCCTTTGATTTTAGGGAATTTTGTTCTAAGTTTTTTTACAATTAAAGATGTATCATCCACGGATAAGGTCGTTTGAGTAACAAAAGCTAAATCAACATTAGAGTCAAAATCTAACTTATCCACTTGGTTTTCATCCTCAACAATTTTAATTTTTTTATTTTTTAACTGTCCAACCGTGCCTTCAACTTCAGGGTGTCCATTGTGGCCAATCATTATAATTTCATTTTCTTTCTTATCAAATCTTTTTATAGAATTATGCACTTTTGTAACTAATGGACATGTTGCATCTAAAACTTTAAGATTTTTTTCCTTAGCTTGGTCTTTTATATCTTGAGCAACTCCATGGGCACTATATATAAGTGTTGATTTTTCTGGTATTTCGGAAACATCCTCAATAAAATTGACACCTTTTTTTTTAAAATTTTCAATAACGTGTTTATTATGGACTACTTCATGTTTGACAAATATAGGGTGCGGTAAATTATCAACTGCATAGTCCAAAATTTTAATAGCTCTATCAACACCAGCACAAAAACCTCGCGGATTAGTTAGATATAGTTTAAAGTCCATTATCTTTTTTTTTAAAGTTATTTAACAAAAAAATTATAGCCCCTATAGAAATAAATGAATCAGCAATATTAAATGTAGGCCAATAAAAATTATATGCATGCAAAGAAATAAAGTCCACTACATACCCATATTTTATTCTATCAAAATAATTACCGATCGCACCACCTAAAATAAACGATAATGAAATAATATTTTTGTAACTATCTATATGTAATAACAAATAGAAACAAAGAAATAATATAAGTGATGGTATCAAAAATAATAATAATGTTTGTTGCCAAGTCTGATTATCAGACAAAAAACTAAAGGCAACTCCATGATTATAAGTTAGATATAGGTCAAAATTTGAGGAAACTTCCGTTGGAACTTGAAATTGTAATTTTGAATTAAAAATATTTTTAGAATACTGATCTAATAAAAAAATTGTAATAATGATTATAATTGCTAATAAAAATTTCCTAAGGTTATTTTTTATTAATTTAAATTGTTTAAACATCTTTCACACAATTGCTTTATACCCTCATATTCATACAGTTTATTAAAGTATTTCCAACACCTTTCACATTTTAATCCACTGTTTTTACTGATAATAATCTCTGTTTTTTTCGAATCAGTCAACTTTAAAAAAACTGAAGAGGTTATAAAAATATCCTCTAAACTCTCAGAAACTGATGTTAGTAATTTATAATCATCACTACATGCGTTTATTTCAACAATTGACTCAAGAGAAGATCCGATAATATTTTCGCCTCTAATACTTTCAATTTCTTTATTAACTTTTTCTCTAATTTTTAAAATTTTATCCCACTTATCAATAATTTCATTATCAACTTGTCGATTTGAATTTGTCCATTCTTTTAAAAAAACTTCACCGAATTCATCGCTTTTTTTAAAGCATGTCCATGCCTCGTTAACGGTAAATGGAAGAATCGGAGCTAGGGAATATAGTAAAGAGTGTAAGATTTCGTTTAATGTGCCCTGACATGACTTTCGAATTTTACTATCACTTTTTTCTGTGTAAAGTCTATCTTTAACTATATCAAGATAAAAAGAACCTAATTGTTCGGAACAATAAGTCTTTATGTAATTAACTAAGGTATGAAATTCATAAGTATGGTAAAGAGATCTAACTTTTTCTTCAAAAACTTTATTATAGTTAATCATATACATATCAATTTCACTAAAATCAGAAAAATTAGAAAATTTAGAAGAGTTTTCGTCAAAATCTTCTAGATTTGATAACAAAAATCTAATTGTATTTCTTATTCTTCTGTAAGTATCTGTAACTCTTTTTAAAATTTCATCTGAAATATTAAGTTCAGCAGAATAATCAGTAGAGGCAACCCAAAGTCTTAAAATATCGGCACCTAGTTTATTGGTAACTTGTTGAGGTGAAATAACATTCCCTACTGATTTGGACATTTTTTTCCCATCCGCATCAACTACGAAACCATGAGTGAGTATTTGATTGAAAGGTGCTCTATTTTCAATTGCTGAATTAACAATCAAACTAGATTGAAACCAACCTCTGTGTTGGTCTGATCCTTCGAGATATAAATCATAAGGTTTTTTTGAATCGAGTAAATTTTTGGCTGTTTCATGTGTAGATCCAGAATCAAACCATACATCAATTGTATCAGTCACTTTTTTATATCCATCAAGATCATATTTCATTAAATCTTCTTTTTTTAAATCAAACCACCCTTCAATACCATTATGATCAAGAATCTTGGCAACATCTTGCATAATGGAATAAGTTTTTGGATGAGGGTGTTTGTTATCTTCATTAATAAAAATAGGTAAAGGAGTTCCCCATTTCCTTTGTCGTGAGACACACCAGTCGGGTCTATTTTCTAGCATAGTTTTTAGTCGGTCTTTTCCCCATTTCGGAAAAAAAGTAACCTTTTCAATTGAATCAATATTGATTTTGCGTAAGCGATTGTTATTTCCAGAAATATCAATAAACCACTGTGGGGTAAGTCTATAAATTATTGGACTTTTATGCCTCCAACATTTTGGATAACTATGTTCATAAGAGTCCTCAAAAAGCAATGTATTTTTTTGACTTAAAATTTTTGGAATCAATTTATTTACTTCCCAAATATGTTTCCCATCAATTTCGGAATAATAAGACTCAAAAATACCAGAGTCATTTAAAGGTGAGTCACTATTAAGTTTAAACTTTTTTCCTATATTGAAATCGTCCAATCCATGAGCGGGAGCAGTATGCACAAATCCAGTGCCAGTGTCATTGTTTACGTGAGCGCCAGGTATTAAAGGAATGTCTATCTCAGTAATAGGATGTTTTAATTTTAATGATGAAAAAATTTTAGAATTAATAGAACCTAGGTTAGTGTAATTTTCTACCTTATTTTTTTTTAAAACATCATCAACTAAATCTTCACTCAATATTAAATATTGATCATTTAATTTGATTAACGAATATGTAAATTTTGGGTTGAAGGCTACCGCTTTGTTGGCTGGAATTGTCCATGGGGTCGTAGTCCATATAAGAACAAAAACTTCTACGTCATTAGGCATTTTGAAATTTAATTTTTCATGCAAAATATCAATGCTTTGAATTTTAAATTTTACGTAGATTGATTTTGAAATTATATCGCTATATTCTACCTCAGCATCGGCTAAAGCCGACTTACAATCAAGACACCAAAATACAGGTTTAAAACCTTGAATTAGAAAATTATGTTTATATATTTCAGATAGTACTCTGATAGTGTTTGCTTCAGTTTGGAAATTCATAGTTTTATATGGGTTTTCCCAATCACCAAAAACTCCCAATCTTATAAAATCATCGCGTTGCATTTCGATTTGCTTGTTCGCAAAATCTCTACACTTTTGTCTAAAGTCTTTATCTGTTAATTTTTTTCCATACTTTTTTTCAACCTGATGCTCAATGGGTAGTCCATGACAATCCCATCCAGGCACATAAGGTGCATCAAAACCTTCTAAGTTTTTTGACTTCACAATTATATCTTTTAAAACTTTATTTACAGCATGACCAATGTGAATTTTTCCATTTGCATAAGGAGGTCCATCATGAAGAATAAATTTTTTTTTACCTTTTTTATTTTTTCTAATTTTATTATAAATATTTATTTTATTAAATTGTTTAAGCCATTCTATCTCTCTCTGACCAAGATTACCCTTCATTGGAAAATTGGTTTTAAGTAAATTCAGTGTTTTAGAAAAATCACCCATGGAAATTATTTTTATTTAAAAAGTTTTTAATTTTTTTTATATCTTTTTTCATTTGAAAAATCATTTTTTCGAGGCTATTGAATTTTTCTTGATTCCTTATTTTTTCTAGAAAATATACTTCAACAAACTCAGAATAAATATTTTTATTGAAATCAAAAACAAATACCTCTAATGCAAGTTTTAATTTTTCATCAATGGTAGGCCTATTCCCAAGACTAGCAGCACCAAAAAAAATTAAACTTTGCCACTTAATTTTAACAGCAAATACACCTTCGAAAGGTAAATTTAAATTTTTAATGTTTATATTTAATGTGGGAAAGCCTAATTTTGTTCCAATTTTATCACCATGAATAACTTTTCCAGCAAGCGAATATTCTCTTCCAAGAAGTTTATTTAGAGTTAAAAAATCAGAATCGTATAATAATTGCTGGCATCTTGAAGAAGAAATAATTTCATTTTCAGCAGAAACTTCTTTTAAGCTTTCTGCCTTGATATTTTTTTTTAGAAAAAAATTCTCTATGTCTTTAAAAGATCCAGATCTGTTTTTTGCAAATTTAAATTCTGAGCCAACAATGATGTAATTTGCATTTAGTTTATCATTTAATATTTTTGAAATAAATGAACTGGGGCTGAGGTTTGATAATTCCTCATTAAACCTTATGAGAACTAGATTTTTAATGCCGTATTCTTTTAAAAGCTTTACTCTTTGCCGAAATGTTATGGTTGATGTTTTTTTTGATTTTAAAAAAAATGACTTTGGATGAGGATAAAAAGTCACAAGGGTTGGTTCGTAATTTTCTCTCTTGGATACATTTACTATCTTACTTATGAGTTCTCTATGTCCAATATGCAAAGCATCAAAATTGCCAATTGTTAAAGCGGTTTGATTAAATGAATTATTGAATTTGAAATTCAAATTAAACCTGACTACATTCATACTTTAAATTTTTTATAATTGATTTTAAGAAACTTAAGACAGTAATAATAATATACGGTTAAAAGCAAAATCACCAAAAAAAGTATAGCTAATTTAGAGATTGGTGATCCTAAACGCCAAAATTCTTCAAAACTTGAAATGTAACTAAGTAAAAAAGCACAGGGAAGTAGAATTGAAAAAACTTTTAATAGTATAATCATTAAGCTTTTTTTGTGTTCGTAAAAGTAATACTTTTTTACTTTAATTAATAAAAATATTAAATTCACGTAGGATCCAATTATTAAAGAATAGGCTAATACAATAAAACCATAATCCCATATAAAGATAAAATTTATTAATTGAGTAATTAAAATTGAAATTAGTCCACCTATGGCAGGGGTTTTTGTGTCCTTTTTTGAAAAAAAAACATTTGCCAAAATTTTATTTAAAGCTATAGGAAAAATACCGTATGCATAAATCATTACAACTGAATTTATCTGTGTAACATCCTGATACTGGAATTTACCAAAAAGAAGCGTTGAAGATATTATGGGAATTCCAAAAAAATTAAAGGCAATAAAAAATGGTGAAATAAAAATTATTGACAAATATATACCATTAATCAAACTTTGTTTAAATTCTTTGATTTGATTTTTTGAAGAATACTCTGATAATTTTGCTAAAAGTATTGTGCCAATAGAGGCACTTACTAAAGCAATTGGAAGTTCCATAAACCTATCTGCATAATAAATCCAAGTTATAACACCTGATATCATAAATGAGGCCAAGATAGTATTTACGAGAAGGCTTATTTGACTTGCAGAACCACCTATTATTCCTGGTATCATTAATTTCAATGTTTTTTTAAATGCAGTATCTTTAAATTGGAAATTTAATTTTATTGGCCAAAAATTAATTTTCTTAAGATAGTAAATTTGGAATAGCAATTGAAATAAACCACCAAAAAAAACAGCAAGGCCGAGAGATATTATTGGCTCATCTAATAATGGTGACAAAAAAATTATAAAAAATATGAATGATAAATTTAAGATTGCCGGTGTAAATGCAGGAACCGAAAAATAGTTTCTAGAATTTAAAACAGCAGAACAAATTGAAGTTAATGAAATAAAAAATATATAAGGGAATGTTATTTTAAACAATAAAAATAGCAATTCATGATCATTAGGTTTGTCATAAAAGCCAGGAGCAACAAAAAAAACAATATAAGAAGAAAAGATAATTGCAAAAAAACTTATAGAAAAAAGTATCAATGCCAAGAAAGTAAAGCATTTGCAAAAAAAATTTTTGGATGCAACGTGTGAGTTATGATCAATTTCACTAAATGCAGGTAAAAAGGCTTGGTTAAAAGCACCCTCAGCAAAAAAACGCCTTAGTAGATTTGGTATTCTAAAAGTAACAAAAAAAATGTCGGTTTTGTTGCTAACACCAAAATAAAAAGCAATTAAAAAATCTCTAATAAATCCAAGAATTCGCGATACTAGAGTTAAAGAGCTAATTTTGGCAAACAATAAACTAAAATTCATAGTTAAATCAAATTATTTCTTGCATAATACCAATTATTTGCATAAAATTCTCTTTTAATCTAATTTTCTTAATTAATGCCAAATATTGCATCTGCTAAAAAAAGAGCGAAACAAAATATTACAAAAAATATTCACAACGCTTCTCTTAGATCAGAATACAGAACAATGATCAAAAAAGTTTTGAGCCTTGTTGCTGAAGGCAAGAAAGATGAGGCTACCTCACAGTATCGTATGGCACAGAAAAGAATGGACTCTATATCTAGTAAGGGAGTAGTTCACTCTAGAACTTGTTCAAGAAATAAAAAACGCTTAGTTGCTAAAATAAAGTCACTTAATTAGACTTTCAAAATATGCATTCCAATATTCTCAACACCTATAATAGGTTACCTATTTCCTTTTCTCATGGCATTGGTGTTTGGCTTCATTCTACTAATGGAGAAAAATATTTTGATGCACTTTGTGGAATTGCAGTAACTGGACTTGGTCATAATAATAAAAGGTTCAATTTAGCTTTGAAAAACCAAATTGACAAGGGTATACATTATTCAAATCTTTTTAGAATTAATGAACAAGAGGCACTTGCTGAAAAATTAGCAGAAATTTCTGATTTAAGTGGGGTTTTTTTCTGTAACTCTGGTTGTGAAGCAAACGAAGCTGCAATTAAACTAGCTAGACTCTTTGGAAGTAAAAATAATATAAAAAATCCTACAATTATAGTTTTCGACGATTCTTTTCATGGAAGAACTATGGCTACCCTATCTGCTACATCTAGTAGAAAAGCTCAAAAAGGTTTTGAACCATTACTTAGTGGTTTTTTAAGAATGCCAAAAAACGAGATATCAAAAATTGAAAAACTTGATAATAGCTCAATTGTCGCTATTTTGCTAGAACCGATCCAGGGTGAAGGAGGAATAAAGCATTTTGATAATGAGTTTCTTTCTCAACTTAAATTAATTTGTGAACAAAAAAATTGGTTATTTATTGCTGATGAAGTTCAATGCGGAATGGGTAGAACAGGTTATTGGTGGTCATCAAAACAAAATGGAGTATTGCCGGACGTTTTGACATCTGCTAAAGGTTTAGGTAATGGTTTTCCTATTGGCGCATGCTTAACAAGTTCTAAATTTAATAATATTTTTGAGCCGGGTAATCATGGTTCAACATTCGGTGGTAATCCTCTTGCTTGTGTTGCATCTCTTGAAACAATTAAAATTATTGAAGATGAAGAATTATTAGATAATGCAAAAATTCAAGGTGAAAAAATAATTAATCAACTTACTTCTGAATATAAAGGTAATTCAAAAATAAAAGAAATTAGAGGTGCTGGTTTAATGATAGGAATTGAATTTCATGAAGATTGTTCCAATATTAACAAAATTGCTCTAGAAAATAATGTAATCATAAATATTACATCAAACAATACTCTAAGACTTTTACCTCCACTTATTATAAATGACCAAGAATCTGATTTTTTGGTTGATAAAATAATCAAAATCATTAACAAGCACTAATACTATGAGACATTTTTTAGAAAACTTTAATTTTTCTGTTGATTCTTATCTGGAAATATTTGATAGAACTAAATTTTTAAAAAATAAGTTTAAAAACAATGAGTCGCATAATCTCCTAAATGGTAAAACTTTGGTGATGATTTTTGAAAAGCAAAGTACAAGAACTAGGTTATCTTTTGAGGCTGGAATGTTTCAATTAGGTGGTCATTCTATCTACTTAAACACTAGAGATAGTCAACTTGGCAGGGGTGAGCCGATTGAAGATGCAGCTCAAGTCATATCTAGAATGTCTGATATTGTTATGATTCGAACTCATGAGCATGCAACTATTGTAAAGTTTGCTACACACTCAAGAGTGCCTGTAATTAATGGACTAACAAATTTATTTCATCCATGCCAAATCCTAGCAGATGTTTATACATATGTTGAAAAATTTGGAAGTATATTGGATCGAGAGATTACATGGATCGGTGATTCAAACAATGTATGTAATTCATGGATACAGGCAGCAAAAATATTCAACTTTAATTTAAAGGTTTCATCACCTGAAGGATATAAGCCTAAGGAAAATTTACTTAATATTTCAAAAGATAAAATAAATATTTTTGATGACCCTTACGAAGCAGCTAAAAATTCTGACGTTATAATAACCGATGTTTGGGCCAGTATGGGTGATGAAAAAGAATTAAGTAAACGAGAAAAAGATTTTTCCTCTTGGCAAGTTAATAAAAAAATGATGTCTCTTGCAAGAAAAAATTGCATATTCATGCATTGCCTTCCAGCACATAGAAATAAGGAAGTTACCTCTGAAGTTATTGATGGTCCTCAAAGCGTTGTATGGGACGAAGCTGAAAATAGGCTGCATACTCAGAAAGCATTAATGGAATATATGTTAACCTAGAAAAATACCATTTGGAGATTGTTATGAATAGATCATTTTGTAGAATTACGTTTGTTATTTTTAGCCTCTTACCAAGTCTTACTCTTGCAGAAGACTTCATTACAGATTCATCAGGATGCAAAATTTTTAACCCTCAACCAAAAGAGAATGAAACTGTTAAATGGTCAGGTGAATGTAATAACGGCTATGCAAATGGTAACGGCAAATTAGAATGGTTCATTAATAAAGAATTGATTGAGGTTTATGAAGGGGCTATGTCTGAAGGTTGGGCTTCAGGAGAGGGTACTCTTATATCAAAAGATGGTTATAGATACACCGGTAGTTGGAAAAAAAGTACTCAAAGTGGTTTTGGCATAGCTGAAACTTCAGATGGTTACAGGTACGAAGGTAATTGGAAAAATGGCAAACAACATGGTTGGGGCACCTTGATTCAACCTAGTGGAGAAAGTATTTCTGGAGAATGGGTTGAAGGTGAACTTGTAAATACCGGTGGTAAAAGCATATGAACAAAAAAAAAATTATTCTTGCTTATTCTGGTGGGTTGGATACTTCTGTAATTTTAAAATGGCTACAAATTAATTATGATGCAGAAGTAATAACCTACACCGCTGATATTGGTCAAGGTGAAGAGCTAAGCCCTGCCAAAAAAAAAGCTAAACTACTCGGCGTAAAAAATATAATTATTGAAGACTTAAAAGAAGAATTTGCCAAAAATTATGTCTACCCGATGCTAAGAGCAAATGCAGTATATGAGGGAAGGTATCTTCTTGGCACATCGATTGCCAGACCCCTAATCGCAAAAAGACTCGTTGAAATTGCAAAAAAATTTAACTGCAATACAATATCTCATGGTGCAACTGGTAAAGGTAACGATCAAGTTAGATTTGAGCTCTCCGCATACGCACTGAACCCAAAAATACAAATTATTGCACCTTGGAGAACCTGGGATTTAATGACGAGATCAAAACTTTTAACTTTTGCTAAAGCGAATAAAATCCCAATTGACTTCAAAAAAAAAGGGAGTAACCCTTATTCAATGGATGCAAACCTATTGCATATTTCATATGAGGGAGAAATCCTTGAAGATTTAAAAAATTCACCTAAGGATAGCATGTGGAGAATCACAAAATCCTTGCAAAATGCCAAGAAAAAACCAAATCTTATAAAATTAAAGTTCAAAAACGGAAACCTTGTTGCTATAAATAATACAAATCAAAGCCCTTCAAAATTAATTGATGCATTAAATAGAATTGCTGGGTCCCATGGAATTGGGAGGCTTGATATGGTTGAAAGTAGATACGTTGGTATAAAATCAAGAGGTTGTTACGAAACTCCAGGTGGGACTGTAATTTTGTTTGCAAAAAAAATAATTGAGTCTGTAACTCTTGATCGTGAGGTTATTGCTTTAAGAGAGGATTTGATGCCTAGATATGCACGTCTTGTTTATAACGGTTACTGGTTTAGTCCTGAACGTATTCTTCTACAAAATTTATTTGATCAATCTCAGGAGCATGTATCTGGAACAATAGATTTAGAATTATTTATGGGTAATATAATCATAAAATCGATTGACTGTAAGAAACCCCTTTACAATCAGAGTATAGCGAGTTTCGATTTAGATAATGATTTATATGATCAAAGTGATGCAGAAGGTTTTATTAAAATAAACAGCGTTAGATTAAAAAGTCAAACAAAGAGAATATAAAAGTCTTATTAAAAGATAATATATTTAATCTTTGTAAATTTCAGCATATGCGGAGTGATTGTGGATGGATTCGAAGTTTTCACTAGAAATTAAGTATGTATTGACTGAAGATAATTTATTAAGTTTTAAGGAAATATCCCTAACTGTATCTTCAACAAACTTTGGGTTATCATAAGCCTTTTCAGTTACAAATTTCTCATCTCCTCTTTTAAGAAGTCCATAAATTTCACAAGATGATGATGATTCGGCTACATCAATTAGTTCCCCGACATTTAAATCATCTGACCAATTAGTTTTTATTGTAATTATAGACCTTTGATTATGAGCTCCATAATCAGAAATGCCTTTAGAACATGGGCATAAAGATTTTACAGGTACTTGTACTGTAATATATGGAGAAAAAATATTATTTTCTAGTGAGGATTCGAGAAGAATATTGTAGTCTAAGAGACTTTCAACCCCAGAGACTGGAGCGGTTTTTTTTAAAAAAACATCAAATGCTACAGAAATAAAAGCGTCATGAGCTTCAAGCTTATCTCTAGTGTTAAAAGTTAGTGCTTTGAAAGTATCAAAGTTAAGTTTCACAGGCGAGATACCCAAAATTTCAACAAACCTGGACATATGTGTACCTTTTTGGGTTGGAGGAAGATTAACATACATTTCAAAGGTCCCGATTGCATTTGTAATATTTTCTTTTAAAACAAATTCTACGGGGTGTTTAATACTTTTTATTCCTACTTTATTGATGGAGATTTTGCGTTCATCCAGATCACTTTGAACATCTGGGATTATTAATGTATCGTTAATTTTATTCATCAGTTTTTATTTTAAAAAGTTATTTATTTTTGAAACTATTTTATCATATGTAAGGCCTGCCTCATCTAAAAGTTCAGCTTGTGTACCATGATCTAAAAAATAGTCAGCTATTCCAAATTTAATTACAGGAATGGGCTTCTTTGTTTCAGTTATGATTTCTGATATGTAAGAACCAGCTCCACCAAATTTGGCATTTTCTTCAATAGTAACAATTACTTTTGAATTTTGACATGAAAAGTTAATTTCATCCATATCAATTGGTTTAACAAATCGCATATTTACAACTCTTGCATCAAATAATTCTCCTAATTTCATTGCTATGCTTTTAAAAGGTCCAAAAAATAAAATTGTTATTTTACTCTTAATATCTCGTAAAACTAGAGACTTACCTAACTCTAATTGAGGATATGAAAACTTTTCTTTTGAATAACCGTCAAATTCTCCTGTTCCTCTTGGATACCTGACGATTGAAGGATTATCCAAGTTATAACTCAAATCTAGCATTTGCCATGACTCTTTTAATGTAGATGGAGTCATAATGACGATATTTGGAATACATCTAGTAAAAGATAAGTCATACGCGCCATGGTGGGTAGCGCCATCAGCTCCAACAAAGCCAGCTCTATCAACAGCAAATGTTACATTTAAATTTTGTAAAGCAACATCATGGATTAGCTGGTCGTAAGCTCTTTGTAAGAAAGTTGAATAGATAGCAACAATTGGCCTAAGATCACTTACCGCAAGACCAGCAGCAAAAGTAAGAGCATGTTGTTCTGCGATTCCAACATCAAAATATCTGGATGGAAATTTTTGGGAAAAACTCACCAAACCTGAGCCTTCTCTCATTGCAGGTGTAACAACGCATAATTTACTATCAGTTTCTGCCTTATTAACAACCCAATTACTAAATAAATTAGTAAAAGTTATAGCGGATTGTTTTTTCGTCAACCCTGTCTCATGATCAAACGAACCGACACCATGATATAGAATAGGGTCTTGCTCAGCTTTTTCATAACCCTTTCCCTTTTTTGTAACAATATGAAGAAACTGTGGACCTTCAAGGCTAGAAATATTTTTTAGTGTTTTAACCAAAGTTTTCACATCATGGCCATCAATTGGACCGATATAATTAAAACCTAATTCTTCAAATAAAGTACCAGGAGTTACAAAACCCTTAACATGTTCCTCAGTTTTTTTTGCCAACTCATGAATAACTGGGATTTTTTTTAAGATTTTTCCACTAGCTTTTCTAGCGGATGAATAGATATTACTGGACAATGCACGTGCTAAATAATTATTAAGGGCACCTACGTTTTCTGATATTGACATATCATTGTCATTAAGAATAATCAAAATATTGTCTTTGCTGGCACCAGCATTATTAAGAGCTTCATAGGCCATACCGGCAGTCATTGCCCCATCACCAATAATTGCAATAGATTTATTTTTTTTTGAATCTAATCTATTAGCAACTGAAATTCCGTAAGCAGCACTAATTGAGGTGCTCGAATGAGCAGTACCAAAAACGTCATATTCACTTTCAGATATTCTTGGAAACCCAGAAATACCCTTATATTTTCTAATGTTATTTAACCTATCCTTGCGACCAGTTAGAACTTTATGCGCATAAGTCTGATGGCCCACATCCCAAATTACCTTATCAAAAGGTGTATTAAAAACATGATGAATTGCAACAGTTAACTCAATAGTACCCAAATTAGATGATAAGTGGCCACCAGATTCTGAAACAGACTTTAAAATAAATTGTCGTAATTCATCAGCAATTAATTTTAAATCGTTAACGTTATATTTACGAAGGTCCGATGGGTAATAAATATTTTCTAACAACATTTAATAACTTCTTTGATAAACAAACTTCACAATATAATCTAAATAAGTTCCGGATAGATTTTTTTCTTTTATATAGATTTCAATCTTATCAGAGATTAGAGATATTTCTTTTTTTAATCCTTCAACACCTAACAAGGTAAACCCAGTATTTTTATTATTAATTTGATCTTTTTGAACTTTTTTGCCCATTTTTTCAAAGCTTGATATACCATCTAATAAATCATCAACTAATTGAAATATTAAACCAACATTATTAGAAAAATCTATCAAAGACGAGTCTGGTGTATATGAAGAATCTTTAACTAAAAAAATTGGTAAAACAATACAAGATGAAATTACTTTTCCAGTCTTAAAAGAATTAATTTTTTTTACTGATTCATAAGAAATATTTTTGTTAGTTAATTCAATGTCAATACTCTGTCCGCCAACCATACCAGCTAATCCTGCTGATTTTGCTATAAAATTAATTATCTTATGAGAATTTGTCATGGCCTGAGAGGTTAATGCCTCAAAAGCTAGGGTTAGAAAAGCATCTCCAGCTAAAATAGCAGTTGCTTCGTCATATTTTTTGTGAAGAGTAGGTAATCCTCTTCGAAAATCGTCATTATCCATGGCTGGTAAATCGTCATGTATTAATGAATAGTTATGAATCAGTTCTATAGATAATGCAAGATTAATTAGCATATCAGGGTCAGCGCCATAAGAATCGCCAGCAGCTAAAACCAGCAATGGCCTGATACGTTTGCCGGGATTTTCATAGATATACTTTATAGAATCAGATAGTTTTTTACTAGGACATGTAATTGAATCAAATAAAGTATAAAAAGCATGGTCTAAATGTTTTATTTTTTTTTTTGACCAAATTTCGTATTTATTTTTGTCCATTGATTTGTTATTGATTGAAGTCTTTTAAAGTATTTTTTTGCAAAATTTTAATTTCCTGTTCAACACTTTTAAGTTTTTCTTCACAAAATTTAATCAAATAACTGCCTCTTTTGTATAATTCAACAGAATCCTCTAAGGATAAATCTCCTGTGTCAATCTTGTTTTGAATAC
>Ga0160423_10000777_pt1 | contig 26570 bp, 22 predicted proteins | sample CRUFie14St8metaG_FD_108191 | JGI IMG/M metagenome (GOLD analysis project Ga0160423, IMG submission 108191) | Marine microbial communities from the Costa Rica Dome - CRUD Field 142mm St8 metaG | ecosystem: Environmental > Aquatic > Marine > Oceanic > Photic zone | place: Costa Rica: the Eastern...
ATACTTATTATTATAAGGTTTCCCAGAGGCATGAATCGATTCACCGCTAACCTCAACCGCCACTCTATCGTCTTCTGCAGTCATTCCAGTAATATTAAAAGTGATACCATTTGGAAATGCCGCAAGGATACCTTGAGCAAATTCTACGATTTCTTTTTTGGACCTCGTTCCTCCAATTGCATTATCTCCAGCAGTCCAAATAGTCGAATCATCTGTATAAAAATCTAGATAATCCTCTGTTCCAGAACTTAAAGAATTAAAAAATTCAGTTGCAATTTCTTTATTATTTTTTGATTTTTCACTCATCTAACAAATTCTATACTGAATTTATCTCTTCTTAGAAGAGATGTTAGATTTTTATTATATTATCAAAGGATGATTATGATCGAGTTATGTAATAACTATATATTGTTTAAAAATAGACTTCACCGATTAGAAATCCGCAAATAAAAAAGGCTGCTGACCAAACAGGATAGTTGTTACAAAAATTAACTAAGTTATTAAAATATTCAAACATTTTGACTCCATAATTACCGTTAATAAAGCAATTATTGTGCCAAAAATAAAATATCAACTAAGACTATTGGTTGAGGCTTTTTAAAAGACTTCTTGCAGCAAAAGTTACCAGTATTGCGAAGGGGACGCCGGTTACTATAACTGATGTTTGTAGAGCTCCAATACCGCCTCCAGCTAACAGCACAATAGCAATCACTCCAAGGGATATAGCCCAGATTACCCTTAAGATCATTGGAGGCTCGTCTTTGGTATTTTCTTTCTTGGCTGCCGTTAACATAGAGGTCACCAATGCACCTGAATCAGAGGAGGTAACAAAAAACGTTAATATTATTACAATTGCTAGCCCCATGAGCAATTGTGATAAGGGAAAGTTCTCTAGGAAGACAAATAGTGACACTGCAATGTCATTATTAATTGCTGTACTGAGCGAATTTGGATCAATAAACTCTTGATATAGAGCAGCGTTACCAAAAACACCCATCCATAGGAAAACGATTGAAGATGGAACCAAAACTGCACCAATTAAAAATTCTTGAATTGATCTACCATAAGAAATTCTGGCAATAAACAACCCTACAAATGGTGACCATGCAAACCACCAAGAATAGTAATAAAGAGTCCAGCCATTTTGCCAAGAAGAATCTAAATATCCATTAGTGTTGGTTGATAGACTTAAGAGATTCTGAAGGTATGAGCCTAGGTTTTGAACCAATCCATCTAATATATAGCTTGTTGGACCACCAAAAAATATTATTGAGAGCAAGATTGCGCACAGAATTATATTTAGTTGTGACAATCGTTTAATACCAACTTTCAAACCTAACACAACACTGATTAACCCCATAAGCGTTATCACGACAACAATTCCAATTGTGCTCATGAAGCTTTCTTCAAGAATTTCCATGTAACCAAGGCCTGAATTAATTTGATTTGCTCCCAAGCCAAGTGAGGTTGCGATGCCAAATATGGTTGCAATGATTGCAATTACATCCAAAGAGACTCGCCCCCAAATATTTTGTGTGAATTGGCCTGAGAAAAAAGAGCTTACCCGAAAAGGTAAATTTTTATTGTAAGTGAAGTAGGCGAAACATAAGCCAACAATTCCATAGATAGCCCAGCCGTGAAATCCCCAATGAAGATAGGAAAGATTCATAGCTAGGTTTGCTTTATCTGAAAAGGATGCTTCTGTTTCATGGAGTGCATCAGAGCTAAAATGCAATACAGGCTCAGCTACCCCATAAAATAATAAGCCCACGCCTAATCCAGCACTAAATAGCATTGCTATCCAATTGACATTTGAAAATTCTGGTTGCGCGTCTGGCCCTCCAAGTTTAACTTTTTTATGTTTACTCAAGGCTAAATATACTACGAAAACCAGAAAACCATTTGCCAACAAAATGATTAGCCATCCAAGACCGTCAGAGAGCTGTTTTTGGATATCAGCAAACAATCTATCAGCCTCGCTTAAGTTATGTAATGTTAGCCCGATAAATAAAGCAATTAGAATAATTGAGAAAACGAATCGTCTTGGAGCAATATTTTTAAACATTTTGATAAGAGTCTACTTAAAATCACTAAAAAATACGTATTTTAAAAAATAAAGCGTGTTTTTTTGATATTTACTTAAAATTTACAGTTTCATTTGTTATGGTTTAATCATGTCTCTTTTAGAGAAAATTCTATAATTTGATCCTGTTGGGGGGAATCATGACAAAACTTATAAAAAAAATAACTGATAAAACCTTTAAGAGTAAGGTTTTCGATAATTTTGGTGGGAAAATTCTTTCTGCTATATCAACATTAGCGATAATCAATGCTTCTGCATATAGTGGATATATTTCTGCTCAGACACAAGCAACTATTGAAGAGGTAGTAGTTACTTCTCGAAAAAAAGCTGAAGGTCTTCAAGATGTTCCATTATCAGTGAATGCTCTTACAGAAGAATCACTTGAACAAAAAGGCATTAATGTATTTGAAGATTATTTAATGCAATTGCCAGGTGTAACAGCTGGCGGTTCAGGGCCTGGTCAAAGTACTATTTATATTAGGGGTCTAGCTTCTACAACTCCAAATTTAACTGTAGCAGGTGTTGCAGGTTTAACCCCAAATGTGTCATTTTATTTAGATGAACAGCCTCTAGCTCAACCAGGTAGGAATTTGGATGTTTATGCTGCCGATATTTCACGTGTAGAGGTTCTTTCTGGTCCTCAAGGTACTTTATTTGGAGCCAGTTCCCAAGCTGGTGTGGTAAGAATGATAACTAACAAGCCAGTAATTGGTGAGTCATCAAGCAGCTTAGAAGTAGAATCAAGATTTATGCCTGAAGGTGATATGGGCTCGAAAGTTGAATTTGTAACTAATGTGCCTATGAATGAAGAGACGGCTTTAAGATTTGTTGCATACAGAGACAGAAGAGGTGGATACATAGATCAGATTGCTGGAAAACTTGATGCAAGCGGTTCTGCTCGTTTTAGACCAGGTGGCACAGTAAGACAAAATGGTTTACCTGTGGCTGCATCAAGAGCTGGTTTTCAGGCTGGTGCTGATCTTTCAGGTGTTACATTCAAGCAAGCAGATGCAATCGTTAAAGAGGATGCAAACTCAGTAACATATGAAGGCTTCAGAGCAAGCATTGCTCATGAAATAAATGATAATTGGGATGCTAATTTAACTTTAGCTACTCAAACCATTGATGCTGATGGAGTTTTCTTCGTAGATCCAACATTAGGTGATTTGGAAATACAAAGATATACCAATGATCAGATCGAAGATGAGTATGACAATATGAGTCTAACTTTAAACGGTTCAATCGGTGATCTCGAAGTGGTATATGCTGGAGCATACACAGATAGAACATCTGATCAAGATGTTGACTACACAGATTACTTATTCGTTGGCCAATATCTTCCATATTACATTTGTGATTATTACGTAACTTATACTTCTTTTGCTCCAGGGAATGTTCCGACTGGCACATGTGGAGCTCCAAATTTGTTAGTTGATTCAACAACAAACACAGAAGTAATGACTCACGAATTTCGTGTAAATGCCCCTATAAGCGATACAGTTAGTCTTACCGCAGGAGTATTTTTTAGCGACCTTGAATTGACAGAGTTAAACTTGTTTACATATCCAGGTTCTGTTGGCAATGATATCGATTATGCACCTAATTATGCATTAACAGATATCTCTTCCACAGGTGCAATAAATAACGGTGGCGCAGGATGGTTCTCTGCAGGCCCGTATAGTGAGCCGGTAATATTTTTTAATGATATCAGAAGAACTGATAAGCAACAGGGTGTATTTGGAGAGCTTTCTATTGATACCTCTGAGACATCAGAACTCACTGTTGGTGCCAGATGGTACGATATTGAGGTTGATTTTGAGGGTAGTGCTAATTCCTCATTTGGAAATGGTTTCGGAAATACAGACCAGCAAAAATTTGGATCAAATCTATCAACGCAATATGCTCCAAATAACGCAAATGGATATCCTGATAAAGCTCAAACAGATGGCGTTATCGGCAAGGTAACCTACTCATGGAATCCAGCTGAGGACATAATGTATTATGTAACTTGGTCAGAAGGTTTCAGACCTGGACTACTTAATAGGCCAGTTGGCAGATCAACTGCAGATGGAAGCTACACTGTGAAACCAGCTGTTGATTCCGATGAAGTAGTAAATCTAGAGTTTGGTTGGAAAACCTTACTAGCAGACGGAAGGCTTAGATTTAATGGCAGTGTATTTATGGTTGATGTAACCGGTCTCCAAACAACTGTTTTTGATCCAAGTATTGTTAACTTGTTCTTCTCAGATAATGCTGCTGATGCAGAAATTACAGGACTTGAAGGTGACTTTATCTATTATCCTGACATGGATGGTTGGATACTCTCAGGTGCCTTCTCATTCCTTGATACAGAGATTACTAAGAAATTGGTGCCGACTGATGACGTTAAAGTTGGATCTGAACTAGCTTTCGCTCCAGGTTTTCAAGGTAATATAAGTGCAAGAAAAGAGTGGGGTATGTCCTCAGGCAATACTGGACATTTTCAGGCTCAATTAACTGTATCAGATGACAGTGTTTCTGATGTAATGGAACCAAATAAGGCTCCTCAAGATAGTTACAGCATGATGAATATTCGTGCAGGTGTAAGCAATGACGCATGGTTGGCAGAAGTTTACATAGATAATGTGACTGACGAGAGAGCAGAAATTGCTAATACCTTTGTTTTTGATAGGCAAAGAGTTGGAATTGTAAGACCGACAACTGTTGGTGTAAGATTCAAGCGATTTTTTAATTAAGATAAATTAAGAATTAAAAAGGGAGCTTTTGCTCCCTTTTTAGTTTTATAAATCATCAATAACATTTTTTGCTAAAATTTCATCAAATGAAAGAAAATAATTTTAATTCTAATAACGCCTCCTTGTCAGTTGATTTAAGTGATGCAACGCAAGCTGTAAAAGAAAATAGATTGAGGATGCGCTTAATCTTTTTGAAATAATTTTAAAAGAAAATCCTGACAATATTGATAGTCTTTATCTTGCATCTGTGTCATCTAGATATTTAAAAAAATTTGATGAATCAAAAAAATATATTGAACGTTTGTTATTAAATGCTCCAGATATGGGGCGCGCTTACCAAGAGCTAGGCCATATCAACAGAGATATGGGGAATGAGGAGAAAGCTGTCGTTAATTACAGACAAGCATGTGAATTAAATCCAGCTCTTTTAGCTTCATGGAAATTGCTCTATCAATATTTTGTTAAAAATAAGAATCAGCCGGCAGCTGATCATGCCTATCAACAAATAAAAAAACTCGAATCTCTTCCACCATCCTTGCTTTATATTGATCAAATTCTTAATGAGGGAAGACTGGGTTTAGCTGAAACAAAATGTAGAGCCTTTCTAAAGAAAAATCCCACTCACACCTATGCAATGTCTCTCTTATCAGAAATAGCAAACAGGATGGGTTACTTTGATGATGCTGAGTTTTTGCTTGAAAAAGCAGTTGAATTTGATCCAAATGATGGTGAATTAAGAATGAAATATGCAATGGTTTTAAGAAAAAAACAAAAGTTCACCAAAACTATGGAGCAAGTAAATATTTTATGCGATCAATTCCCTGAAAACATGAATTATCAAGCCCAGAAAGCTAGCGAAATTATGCAAAACGGAGACCATGCTGAAGCTATAAAATTATTTGATCACATATTAGAGAAAAATCCATTCAATTTTAGTACGCATACATCTAAGGGACATGCTCAAAAAACACTCGGAAAGACTGATCAAGCAATTCAAAGTTATCAGTCAGCATATAAGATTAAACCAGACCACGGTGAGGCATTTTTTTCGCTGGCAAATTTGAAAACCTATTCCTTCAATACAGCTGAACTTAACGCTATGCGGGATCAAGCTAGCAGAGTGGATCTTTCTCTTAGGGACAAAGCTTACTTTCACTTTGCTCTTGCTCAAGCCTGTGAATCGATAGGCGATTTTGATGAAGCGTTTTTTCATCTTGAAAAGGGTAACAAAATCAAAAATGATCAGAGCAGATATTCCATAGATCGCATGGATGCAGAACTTCAAGCTCAGATAGATGTTTGTGATGAAGCATTTTTTGAGAAACTTGGCAGCGGAGGCCATCAGACAAAAGATCCTATATTTATTTTAGGTTTACCTAGAGCTGGCTCAACACTTATTGAGCAAATTTTGGCATCTCACTCAATGATTGATGGAACTCTAGAACTTCCAAATATACTCTCTATTGCTCAAAGTTTAAGAGGAGATGACATCTATGGAAAATTAGGAAATTATCCAAAAAGCATGACCTCACTCACTCAAGACCAGAGAGAGTCTCTTGGAAAGAAATATATAGATGAAACCAGGATGCATAGAAAAGATGCACCTATGTTCACTGATAAGATGCCAAATAACTTTAGACATATTGGTCTAATACATTTAATAATGCGAAATGCGAAAATCATTGATGCAAGAAGATATCCGTTAGATTGCTGCTTCAGTATGTTTAAGCAATTATTTGCGCAAGGTCAGGAATTTACTTATGGTCTTGCTGAGGCAGGCAATTACTATAAAAGTTATGTAAAGTTAATGGATCATTGGGATAAAGTTCTGCCAAATAAAATTTTAAGAGTAAATAATGAGGATGTTATTGAAGATCTTGAAGGTCAGGTCAAGAGAATGCTTGATTTTCTTGATTTGCCATTCGAAGAAGCATGTATTTCATTTTATGAAACAGATAGATCAGTTCGAACTGCTAGTTCTGAGCAGGTAAGACAGCCTATAAATAAGTCCGGCATGGGTCGTTGGAAACCATATGCAAAAAATTTAAAACCCCTCTTAAATGCTTTAGATAGAGACTTATTAAATAAAGAAGATATCTCTCTTATTAATTAAGATGTTTAAAAATGTTGTCTATTAAATTCTAAATCAAATCCCATTTTTAATATTTCAGCATCAGACCAGGCTGATCCAATGATTGAAATTCCAACTGGCAAGCCATCAATTGAAGCTAATGGAATTGTTAAATGGGGATATCCAGCTATAGCAGCATAAGCTCCATTACCAAAACTCATTTGATTTGACATAGCGGCTCCATCTCCGCCTTCAATGTTAATTTCCCATGCAGGGTTTCTAGTCAAACCAATTAATCCATCAAGATTATTTTTTTCAAGCAAGGTATCGAGCTCGTCTCTAACTGATATTACCATTTGTAAAGCCTGCTTGTATTCATCGGTCATATCAACCGTTTCAACACTTTTATGAAAAATTTCTTGTTCAAAATAGGGCATCATTTTTTTTGCATTGGCATTATTGAAATCAATTAGAGACTGTAATGTTTTGATAGAGCTTGTAGATTGCGATAGATAGTTTTCTAAACCAATTTTAAACTCATACAACAATAAAAAATATTCATCTTCACTAGGATAAATTCTAGGATCATCTATCTCTACAACAGTACCGCCTAACTTGTTAACAAGATCAGTTATTTGTTCTAAAAGTTGATTCGCAGCATCGTAATTTTCTCCGGATCTTAATAATCCCAATCTCTTTCCAGCAATGTTATTATTTTCTAATTCACTCGTGAAGTCATAATTAAAATCTTTCGGTATTAATAAAGTTGCTGCATCTTTAATATCTGGGCCTGCTATAGCCTCCAAGACTTTAGCTACTAATTTTACTGATTTCCCCATGGGACCTGCTGTGTCCTGAGTAGATGATATTGGAATAATGCCATGCCTGCTGACTAATCCAACTGTAGGCTTAAATCCAACTATCCCATTTACCGATGCTGGACATGATATTGAACCATTTGTTTCAGTGCCGATTGCTACATCCACTAAACCTGAGGCAACAGCTACGGCTGAACCAGAACTAGATCCACACGGATTAAGATTTTTTCCAAAAGGATTTATAGTTTGGCCTCCGTGGCTAGACCAACCGCTTATGGATTTTTCAGATCTAAAGTTTGCCCATTCACTTAAATTAGTTTTTCCACTTATATGAAAACCATTTTGTTTTAGCTTTTTTACAATAAACGCATCATTTTTTGGAATATTATCTAACATTGCTATGGAACCAGCTGTTGTAGGATATCCTGCAAGATCAATATTATCTTTTATAGCTACGTTAATTAATTTTCCATTTGAATAGTTATCAATAGAAAGAATATATGCATTAAAAGGATCTTCAATTGCATATAAAAAACCATGAGAGTTAGCAATGAAAAATATGGTTAAAAAAAGCTTTTTGATGTTCATTTATTAATCTTATCTTGGTTTTTTGAATCAATAAATGCTAAACAAGAAATGATTAATAAATCTTGAATCTCTGCAATATTCGCCAAAATGGTTAAATTAGTGTATAAATTGCATACATTTATATGATTTTTTTAATCTTAGGGGAAAAATATGTTAAATAAAGCTATTAGAATGGCTCAAGGGCTATTCTTTACAACAATTATTGCTGTAAGTTCTGTTTTTACAGTAGATTCATTTGCTCAAGATGCTGAATTCGTAGAGGAAGTTGTCAGTATCGGTACTCGTGGTAAGCCAAGATCAGTTTCTAGCTCACCAGTTCCGGTTGACGTACTAAGTGCTGACGATATTAGTAAGACAGGTACAGACGATCTTTTAATGCAGCTTCAAGGTAGCATTCCTTCATTGAACGTACATTTGCAGCCAATTAGTGATGCTGCAAGTATGATTCGTCCTGCAAATTTAAGAGGCTTGTCAGCTGATGCTACATTGATCTTCACAAACGGCAAGAGAAGACATCACGCTTCAGTTATTGCTTTCCAGGGTGGTGGAGTAAATGATGGTTCTCAGGGTGCGGATATTTCTGTAATTCCAGCTATCGCTCTTAAAAGAGTTGAAGTATTGAGAGATGGTGCTTCAGCACAATATGGTTCAGATGCTATTGCTGGAGTAATCAACTTTGTGCTAGATGATATCTCTGAAGGTGGAAGCCTATCTTATAAAATGGGTGAATATACCGAAGGTGACGGTAATACCACTACTATTGCTGGAAAATATGGTATGCCCCTAGGTCAAGACGGTTTTGTCACAACAAGTTTCCAGATCAGACAAGCTGATGATACTTCAAGAAGTGAGCAAAGACCTGACTGTGCGTCTTTAGTTGCAGGTGGAAATACTGCTGTCGCAAATCCATGTCAAATTTGGGGCGCCCCGAAGGTTGATGATGATGTGACCTTCTTTATGAATTCAGGAGTTACTAACAGTGATGGTTCAGAGTCATACATGTTCGGTAACTATTCAGAAAGAGACGTAGATGGTGGATTCTACTATCGTAATCCAGACGGCAGAAGTGGCGTATTCACTATAGGTGATTACAGAGCTGTTGGTAATATTGATGGTACTTGTGCATATGGAACAGGTGCTTCAGGTCAAGTCGATCCATCCGATTATGCTATGAGAGACGCTATTATGGCAGATCCAAGCTGTTTCTTAATGAATGAAATTGCACCAGGTGGATACACTCCAAGATTCTTGGGTAACATTACTGATACTTCCTTAACAATAGGTAGAAGAGGTGATATCACTGAAGGCTTCTTAGCTGGTCATTCATACGATTTAAGTGGATCAGTTGGAAGAAACGAAGCTGACTTTGGTTTGAATAATACCGTTAACCCATCTATGGGTCCTGATACTCCTCGAAATTTTTATACTGGTTCATACATCGAATTAGAAAAAGTCTTTAACTTTGATTTAACAAGACAAGTTGATTCTATGACAGTTGCTTACGGTGCTGAGTGGAGAGAGGAAACATTTGAAGTTATCTCAGGTGAGGAGGCTTCTTGGAAAGCAGGCAAATATGCACTTCAAGGATTTAATGTGGGTTCACACGGATTTGCAGGTTTCTCTCCTGACTCTCAGGGAGCTTTTACAAGAAGAAGTTATGGTTTATATGTTGATTTAGAAAATCAAGTAAGTGATGCTTTCCTTCTTGGCGGTTCTTTCAGATATGAGGACTACACATCGTTCGGTGATACTAACGACTTTAAACTTAATGCTAGATATCAGGTTTCTGATAACTTGGCATGGCGTGCTTCAACAAGCACAGGTTTCAGAGCACCAACCCAAGGACAGGTGAATGTTGTAAACACTCAAACAACACTTGTTGATGGGCAATTAACACAAGCTCAAACACTTCCTGGCTTTAAGTTAGGTGCTGGACAGTTAAAGCCTGAAGAAGCTACCAATACATCATTTGGTATTGTTTACAATGCTGGAGAATTATCGCTTACAGCTGATTACTTCGTGATTGAGTTAGAAGATAGGGTTGCTTTAACTAGTAATGCAGCTCCAACTGCTGCTCAGGTCACAGCAATGGGCGCAGCGGGTATTCCTAATCCAGAGCTAATTGGTCAAGTTAATTACTTTACCAATGATTTTGATACAGAAACCACTGGTTTTGACTTGGTTGCAACATACAGCACAGTTTTATTAGGAGCTGATGCTGATATAAGTGCTGCTTGGAACCATACTGAGACAGAGGTTACTAACTCTGGTGCAGTAACCGGTGCTTCAAAAGTTAAAAGATTAGAAGAAGGTCTTCCTGAAGACAGAATGACAATAACTGTTGCTCAAACTTGGAGTGATAAAGTTAGCTCATTTGTTCGTGCTAATTATTACGGTGAGTATTATGCAGTACATGCTGATTGGTTTGGTACAGACTCAGATGCTGAGTGGACTGTTGATGCATCTGTAAGCATTGATCTATCTGATAACTTCTATGTTTCAGCTGGTGTTCAAAACTTATTTGATACAGAAGCCTTAAAAATTGATGGTTCATCAGGGGCTGCTGGTGAAGGCGTTCCTGGTAATGTACTTGGAGGAATCTATTATGAAACTTCTCCATATGGCATTGAAGGAGCTTTCTGGTATGTCAAAGCTGGATATAATTTCTAAGATTTAATCTTGAAACTAAAAAGGGTGCTTTGGCACCCTTTTTTTTTGGAAATTATTTTTTAGATATTGCAGAAACGGTATACAGACCTGCTGACACAGCGGGTCCAATACCAAAGGCAAAGATCAAAGTTGCAAGACCTATAGTTCCTCCTAATTTCCAACCAATTAAAATTATTGTTAATTCAATAAAAGCTCTTACCCAAGCAATCGGCAAGCCTGTGACTCTTTGAAAGCCAGTCATCAATCCATCCCTGGGACCAGGTCCTAAATTTGCAATAAGGTAAATTCCGCTTGCGAAACCCACTAACATAGTTCCAATGATTGCTTGTAATACTTTTATCAAAAAATCTTCTGGATGAGGTAAATATGGTAAAGACCACTGTATTACAGCCGCAATGATAATTACATTTAGAATGGTCCCAATGCCCGGCGTTTGTTTTAAAGGTATCCATAAAATTAATACGCATAAACTTATCAGGAAAGTCATTTCACCAATGCTATATCCAAAAGTCTTAGAGAAACCCTCTGCTAAGACTGTCCATGGACTCATTCCAGCACTTGCCGTAATAATAATTGATTCACCTAATCCAAATAATCCCAATCCGAAGCAAAGCATGAACGAGGTCAAAGGTTTAGGTGCATAATTTAGAGGTTTTTCTGAACTCCAACTTGTCTTTGGAACAGATTTAATTAAAAAAATTTTCATTATGGCTCTAGTGTAAGTGAAGAAATAACTAATTACTTTTCATTTTAAAAAATAGATAAAGATCATGTTAATTAAAATATAATCTTATGAATGAATAACTCTGATATATCCAGAATAATTGAGATGGCATGGGAGGACAGAACACCTTTTGATGCTATTGAAACTCAATTTGGGCTTAATGAGCAAGCAGTCAAGGAATTAATGAGAGCTAATTTAAAGCATTCGGCCTATAAGAATTGGAGAAAAAGAGTCTCTGGTAGGGTAACCAAACATACAGCAAAGAGAGGTTTTGACGTTGGTCGTCATAGATCTTATGATCACAACAAACACAAGTAATCTTATTCAGCTCTTGTAGCTAGTATTGGTTGTTTACATTTTTTTCAATTGAATGTTAGTATATTTTTTTAAAATTACTACAAAATATATTATGAAACATATACTTTTCTTTTTTCTTATTCTGTTATTAATTTCACTCACAGCAGGTCATCATGAAAAAATGATGGATGCAAAAGATGTTGTAAAAAAAGCTTACGCAACTTTCGCCTCTGGCGATACCGAGGGTTGGACCGCACTCCATGCTGATGATCTAACTTTTACAGTATTAGGAAACATTCCAACTACTGGGGTACATGTTGGACCGGAGGCAGTAATTAAAAACGTTTTTGAGCCCATTGCTGTTCATTGGCCAAATTTTAAAATCGAACATAAAGCAATCTACTCAGATGGAAACATGGTGTTTGTTCATTCAGATATGACTGCAGATGGCTTAAACACTGAAACATTACATATGTTTAGAGTTGAGGGTGGAGTCATTCAAAGTTTTACTGCTTTTGACGATACTGGATCAATGGCTTCTGCAGTAGTGAATTAATTTAACATCCTTATGAAATGAAATCTTTAAATACGTTTGTAATTTTTTCATTGCCTATTTTATTTTTGTTAATTGGATGTCAGGTTAAGGAAGTCAGTCCATTCGCTCAAGCAAAAAATCCATACTCTCATCTTGGCGTTGAAGGCTACTCAGGTGCAGCATTAACATCCTGCCTGGCAGTATCTGGTCCGCCATCAGGTAGGCCGATAAGAGCTAGAAAATTAAAAGATGGAAATGTAGTTGAGACTGGTGCACCAGTTTCCCAGCCAGATTATTTTGATTGTGTTGACCAAGAACTGCATACGCTTGGGAGAGACAAGCATAATAAAGATAAAGATTAAAAATTAAATCTTTTTCCTAATCTAAAGCTTTCTTTACAGCATCAAGCAAATCTTCAGTATCCTCAAGGCCTGCTGATATTCTTATAAGATTCTCTTTAATACCAATATCTTTTTTTTGTTCAGCGGTAAGCGCTGCATGAGTCATAGTGTATGGATGACCGACAAGGCTCTCAAATCCTCCAAGGGATCCTGCGAGTGAAAGGATATTTAGATTATCAATAAAATTTTTGACTTCTGACAAATCATTTTTGATTTCAAAGCTTAGCATTCCGCCAAATCCTCTTTGTTGTTTTTTTGCGATCTCATGAGATGGATGATGTTTTAAACCTGGGTAATAAACATGCGATACTTTGGGATGGTTCGATAATAACTCAACCAATGCGGAAGCATTTTGTTCATGCTGTTTCATCCTCAGGCTTAATGTTCTGAGACCTCGTAAGGCTAAGTAACTATCAAAAGGAGACCCTGTTATACCTAAATTATTAGCCCAAAACTTTAATTTAGACAAAATCTCAGAATCGTTAGTAATTACAGCTCCTCCAATGACATCTGAGTGACCATTTATATATTTTGTTGTTGAGTGCATAACAATATCTGCTCCTAACTTCAATGGATTTTGAAGGGATGGAGATAAAAATGTATTATCTACTGCTACTAAGGAGTGATTGTTTTTAGCCTTATTAGCTATTTTTTCAATATCTACAACCTGCAGTAAAGGATTGGATGGAGATTCAATCCATACTAAATCAGGATTTATCTCATCAATAGATTGCTCCAGAAACGACTTACAACCTTGATTAATAAAATAAACATCAAGAATTCCTTTTGCTGCAAGTGATGAAAATAATCTAAAGGTCCCGCCGTAGCAATCATGGGGTAGTATCACTTTGCTTTTAAGCTCTAAAATATTTGCTACTAAAGAAATTGCTGCCATGCCTGAGCTTAATATTTCTCCACCCAAACCCTCTTCAAGATCAGATAATGCTTGAATTAAGTGATCTCTAGTTGGATTTCCCTGCCTTGTATATTCGTAAGGCGGTTCTTTACCAATCTCTTCATACTCAAAATTTGTACCTAAATAAAGCGGTGGGACAATAGCTCCATGTTGTTTGTCTGTTCCAATGCCTGCTTTTGAAGCAATAGTCTCTTTCTTAAATTTTTTGCTCATCTCTTTATTGAATCATTATTCATGCGCCCATGAAAGTAAATTATGTTATGGTTTTTTTATGCCTTTAGTAAATCCAGTAGATATTACAGATGAAAAAGTTAAAGAGCTGGTTGACTTTTTTAATGAAACATTAGGCTTTTGCCCTAATTCAGTTTTAACTATGCAAAGAAGGCCTGCAATTGCAAAGGCATTTGTGGAGTTAAATATGGCAGTGATGGAAAATCATGGGGATCTAACTTCAGAATTTAAGCGCTTAATAGCTTTTGTTAGTAGTAATACAGCAGGATGCAGGTACTGCCAGGCTCATACTATAAGAGCTGCAGAGCGTTATGGTGCTAGTCAAGAAAGATTAGAAAATGTGTGGGATTTTGAAAATCAAAAATGTTTTAGTGACAAAGAAAAAGCAGCCTTGAGGTTTGCGCATGAGGCTAGCATGATCCCAGTTAATATCAACAAGGATAGTGAACAAAAATTACGTGATCATTGGTCTGATGATGATATTGTTGAAATAATGGGAGTCATCTCCCTATTCGGTTACTTAAATCGATGGAATGATGTTATGGCAACATCTCTAGAGGATGGAGCCAAGAGTTCAGCTAATAATTTTTTAAAAGGCATTTCATGGAACTTAGGTAAACACGTATAGGACTCTTTCTATCACTATTGAAATTAAATTTTTAGTTTTATATAAGCATAGTATCAGGGTATTTCTTTTCTTATATTCCCTTATAATCTGCATCAACAAAAATCTGCCATGAATCAAGAAAAGTTAAGAAATATTGCAATTATTGCCCATGTTGATCATGGAAAAACAACCTTAGTTGATAGATTGCTGCAACAATCCGGAACATTAGATCGTAAAAGCATGAGCACAGAAAGAATTATGGATTCTAATGATCAGGAACGAGAGAGAGGCATAACTATCCTTGCAAAAAATACTGCTATAAATTGGAATGATCATAGAATAAATATAGTTGATACTCCCGGCCATGCAGATTTTGGAGGTGAGGTTGAAAGGGTACTTTCCATGGTTGATTCAGTTTTATTATTGGTTGATGCTGTTGATGGTCCAATGCCTCAAACTAGATTTGTAACACAAAAGGCATTTGAAAAAGGTCTTCATCCTATTGTAGTTATTAATAAAATTGATCGTCCCGAAGCCAGACCGCACTGGGCTTTAGATCAAGTTTTTGAATTGTTTGATAATCTCGGTGCAACCGATGATCAATTAGACTTTTCTACTATATATACATCAGCGATTAATGGAATTGCAGGACATGAGTTTGATCAAATGGCTAATGATATGAAGCCTTTATTAAATATGATTACATCGAAAGTCTCTGCTCCGAAGGTTGATCAAAATGCTCCATTTAGAATGCAAATTTCAGCATTAGATAGCAATAGCTATGTCGGTGTAATTGGGATTGGCAGAATCACTGGTGGCTGCGTCAAACCAAATGATAAGGTGATTGTAGTAAATAAAGATGGAGTTGAACGAAAAGCTAAAATTCTTCAAGTGCTTGGTCACCATGGGCTAGAGAGAGTTGAAATTAATGATGCAAAGGCTGGCGATATTATTTGTATTACCGGAGTAGATGCATTGAATATTTCTGACACATTATGTGATCCGGAACATATTAATCCTTTGCCACCATTATCAGTAGATGAGCCAACAGTAAGTATGGTCTTTCAAGTTAATGATTCACCCTTTTGTGGGACAGAAGGTAAATACGTGACATCAAGAAATATCAAGGAAAGACTAAATCAAGAATTAATGCATAACGTGGCCCTAAGGGTTGAAGAGGGAGACAGCCCAGATCAATTTAAGGTCTCAGGTCGAGGAGAATTGCACTTATCAGTACTAATTGAGTCAATGCGTAGAGAAAATTTTGAATTAGCTGTCTCGAAACCTCAAGTGATTCAAAAAGAAGTAAATGAAGAGATTCATGAACCATATGAGATTGTTGTAATTGATATAGAGGAGAAACATCAAGGTTCAATTATGGAAGAAATGGGCAATAGAAAGGCTGATCTTCAATCATTGGAAATTACAGAAAATGGCCGAATGAAACTTGATTTTATTATTCCTTCAAGGGGATTAATAGGATTTCGATCACAATTTCTTACCATAACAAGTGGAACCGGAGTTTTAACTAGCGTTTTTGATCATTACGGCCTTGCTAAAAAAGGTGAAATTGCTTCTCGTCAGAATGGTGTAATGGTCTCAATGATTACTGGAAAAACTTTAGCATATGCATTATTTAATTTACAAAATAGGGGAAAGATGTTCGTTGGTCACGGTCTTGAGGTTTATAAAGGTCAGATAGTTGGATTGCATTCAAGAGATAATGATTTGCCTGTTAATCCAACAAAAGCAAAGCAACTGACCAATATTCGAGCAGCAGGAACAGATGAAAATCTTATACTGATCCCTCATATCCAACATACCCTAGAGCAAGCTTTAGAATTTATTGAGGACGATGAGTTAGTTGAGGTTACTCCAAAGACCATCAGACTGAGAAAAAAAATTATCAGATAAAAAATTTACTATTAAAGGTTGGTTCTTTTACTCGATACCACTTACTATTAGAGTTAATTATTTATTAATAACGTAGGATGCTTAACATTGCCTAATTTTATATTTGCACTGCTGGTTTTAACTTCTCTTTTATTTGGTAACGCAGCCTTAGCAATATTTCTTGGAATTCTGTATGCATATCTTTTTCAGCCATCCCAAAATTTTTTTAGCAGACGCATCAAGACTATTCCGTTGCAAATTGGCATTGTTCTATTGGGAGCAACCATAAGCTTGCCATATGCACTAGATGTAAGTTCACAATATCTATTATGGATATCATTGTTTGTCATAGTCTCTTTTATTGCAGGATTAATTCTTGGGAAAATTCTTGGCATTCATCATCGTGTTGCCTTTTTACTATCATCAGGCGCAGCTATCTGTGGTGGAACTGCTATGGCAGCCATAGCTCCAATAATCAAGGCTAAGCCTCAAGAGCTCTTAATAGCAATGACTATAGTTTTTTTATTAAATGCTGTTGCGATCATATTATTTCCAATCATTGGCAGCTATCTTGAAATGACAAATTTTGAGTTTGGAGCTTGGTCTGCTCTTGCTATCCACGACACAAGTTCAGTGATTGGTTCTGCATTAACTTATGGTAGTGAGTCTGCTCAAGTTGCAGCTACATTAAAATTAGGAAGAACAATATGGCTTATACCATTAATTTTAATTGCAAATTGGATTTTTAATAAACAAGCAACAACAGCCAAATTTCCAAGATTCATTTTATTTTTTATGGTAGCAATAACTTTAAATACTCTATTAAATTTTAATGATGAGACTATTAATTTTTTCCAAACATTCAGCAAAATTTTTCTTCTCTTTGGTTTATTTTGTATTGGCAGTCAGTTCAATGCTTATGAGATTAAATTAATTGATGGAAAACCACTTTTAATGGCCTTAATTCTCTGGGCAGCAGTTATTCCCTCTGCTTATGTTCTAATCAAATATTTTTAGGTTTATTTGAGTTAAGATAATGTATGAGTTTTGATTTTTTGAGAGATAAATGAAAAATTTTGAAAATAAAGTTGCTGTAATTACTGGTGCTGGGAGTGGTATTGGTAGGGGTATTGCAGAGGTATCAGCAGATAAAAAAATGCGCCTTGTTTTAGCAGATGTAGATCAAGCTGGCTTAGATGAGACGCTTGAATTAGTAAAAAGTAAAGGAGTTGAGGCAATAGCCAGAGTTATTGATGTAAGCAATTTGAATGAAGTTGAAAATCTCGCTAGCCAAACATTTGAAACTTTTCAAAATTGTCATCTCCTATTTAATAACGCCGGAGTATTAGGCCCAGCACCCATAAGTCAAGTAAATCGAGACATGTATGATTGGCTAATTAACATAAATCTTGGAGGCTGTTTTAATGGGGTGCATGCCTTTTTACCTAAAATGCAGTCTTCTGGAGAAGAATCACATATTGTTGCAACATGCTCTACTTCTGGTTTCATTGCTTATCCAATGTTGGGGCTTTATTCAGCCTCTAAATTTGGAATTAGAGGTCTAATGACATCCTTGAGAGCTGAATTAACTGGTTCAAATGTTGACGTGAGTATTGTATGCCCCGGAGAAGTTACTACAAATATTGTAAACAGTACATTTGGGAGTTCTCAAAAAAAAGATGTTGAAAAAAAAGCTGAAGAGCACAATGTCGATCCAAAAGCTATGCTTGAGGTTGCAGCTGAAGACGCACAAAATACCTATCCAATATCCCCTGTAGAAGCTGCAAAAGCTATATTCACTGGAATTGAAAATAAAGATTTTTATATATTCACCCATAAAGGTTATAAGCGACAATTAGAAGAAATATCTACTGAATATCTTCAAGCTTTTGATCAAGCCATGTTTCAATAAAAAATACTATGTTGAATAAAATATTGTTATCTATTGCTTTGGTAAGTTTTATAGCTGCTTTGATTTATGCTCCAAAGTTGTTAAGAGTTTATAAAATGATAAATTTATATGAGCAAGACAAAATTGCTTATAACTTTATTAACATGGATAAAGTTTTTCAAATTGGTCCAGTGATTCCTGCATCCAAAAATTCATTTTTATTTAACGTAAAAGATTTTGAATTGCCTCAAACATACTTCTTTGATGGCGAAGCGCGAAATTTAATGGATGCCTTAGATTATTACGAAACAGATGGCTTAATTGTTTTGAATAATGACACGATCTTGTATGAAAACTATTGGCATAATAATGACCAATCATCTCAGCATATTTCATGGTCTGTAGCAAAATCCTTTCTTTCAGCTTTAATTGGAATAGCAATTGAAAGAGGCCAGATAGATAGTATTAATGATCCGATCACCAAATATCTTGAAGACTTTTCAAACACAGGTTACAACAATGTTTCTATCAAAAATCTGCTTCAAATGTCATCAGGGATCAAGTTTAACGAGGATTATGCTGACTATAACTCAGATATTAATAGATTTGGAAGAACGATTTCCTTTGGAACTTCAATGAGAGATTTTGCTAAGTCTTTAGAAAATGAAAAACCACAAGGTACATATAATCATTACGTAAGCATAGATACTCAAATGCTTGCCATGCTTTTAGAGGAAGTGACAGGCAAGTCAATTACAAATAATCTCAAAGAGGACATTTGGCATAAGATCGGAATGGAGCATGATGCATATTACATGATTGATAATACAGGCATGGAAGTAGCATTAGGCGGCCTAAATGCTTCGTTGAGAGATTATGCTAAGTTCGGATTGCTTTACTTAAATAGAGGTTTTTGGGAGGGAGAATCAATTGTTCCTGCAGAATGGGTTGATGCCTCTCACACCATTGATGAAGTTCATCTCAAGCCTGGAGAAAATTCTAATTCATCAAGTACGTGGGGTTATGGCTATCAATGGTGGATCCCTGGTTTTCCAGATGATGAATATATGGCGTCAGGCATTTACAACCAACATGTTTTTATTGATCCAATAAATAATGTAGTAATAGCTAAAACTTCATCAAATTATAAGTTTCCTCAAGAAAAAGATCGTTCCAAAGATGAGCACGTTGCTATTTTCCGAGCGATATCTAGTGCAATAGCTGAAAAAAAATAATTATGCATTCAGTAAAAAAATTCATATTTTTTTGCGGATTTGTTTTATCTCTCAATGCAGAAGCATGGTGGGAAACGGGCCATAAAATGGTTTGCGATAAAGCATATGAATTATTAACACCTTCAACAATTCAAATCCTTGACCCGCTGATTCAAGAAATTGGCTCTTTTGGAGAAGCATGTCTTTGGGCAGATTGGGTAAAAGCTGACGAAAGGAAAGAAACTAGGTCTTGGCATTATATAAATCTACCTGATTCTGAGCAAAATATTTATAAAGCAAAATGTCCAGAAAATGGTTGCCTACTTTTTTCAATGCACGAACAAATATCAATTTTAAGAGATCCATCAACTTCAACACAAAACAAAAAAGAAGCTTTGTGGTTTATTGGTCATTTTGTTGGAGACATTCATCAGCCTATGCATATTGGTTATCCCCATGATAGAGGAGGCAATGATCACTTATTAGAATTTGCTGATGGGCGTCAGACAAATATGCATAGTTTGTGGGATGGGCAAATTATTGAACATATGGAGTTAATCCATTACAAGAATTATTTTTCAGAAAAAGTTGATAAGAAGATCGGTAAATTCTTGAACGTGTTTCATGCAAATGAAATTGAATCTTGGGCTCAGGAAAGCAGAAACCTTGCAATGCAGGAATCAGTTGGTTACAGAGACAATAAATTAAAAGTTGTTACTAGTGAATATATGGAAAATCACTTTGATATTATTCATGAAAGAATTGCATTAGGAGCAATCCGACTAAGCAAACTATTAAATAAAATTTTTCAAGAGGCGAATTAAACCTCTAAATGCGTAAATTATTAAAATATTTTAATCCCCCAAATAAACCAAAGTTTATTTTATCTCTTGATGGAGGAGGCGTAAGAGCAATTGCAGAAGTTGTTTTTTTAAAGCAGTTAGAAATAGCATCTGGAAAGAAAATTTTTGATTTATTTGATTTTTTTATTGGAACCAGTGCTGGCGGAATAAATGTACTTCATTTGGCTGGCCGAGGATTAGATTGCTTTGAGCTTGAAGAATTTTGGTCAAAAGATAATTTAGTAAAAACAATGTCTAAATCATTTTGGGATAATGCTTCTTTTCTTCAAACAAAACCTAAATACGATGGAAAGGGCAAGCGAAATGTACTTTTAGAATATTTTCAAGATCAATCCCTCGGTGAGGCTAAAAAATCTGTTGCAGTGCTGGCTTATGACGTTGAAAGTAGAAAACCTCGCTTGTTAAGCTCCTATGATTCTCCAGGTATTAAAATGGTTAGTGCAGCGAGCGCAACCAGCGCAGCTCCTATCTACTATTCAACTCAAGAAATTGATGATGGAACTTGGCTTATAGATGGAGGTATAGTTGCAAATAACCCATCCTTGCTTGGATACTCTGAGGCTAAGAAACTTTTTCCTGATCATGAGATAAAAGTTTTGAGTATCGGTACTGGTATTAATAGAAGAAAAATTAATGGCAAGAACTCTGTTAAGTGGGGAGCTTTAAATTGGCTTAATCACGATATTTTAGGAATTATGCTCGAGTCTAGTATGTTTGATGAAATTGCTAGCGATTTAATTGGCGACAACTATCTTAGAGTAAATTCATCCACTGGTCTTGTAAACCGAAGAATGGATGATACCTCAGAAGCAAATCTTAAAAGAATCAACCTAATGGGGATGGAATGGTGGTCTGATTTTGGAGAGGAAACACTAGAGTTTTTAAATGTTTAATATATTGAGTTTTATTCTTAAAAATACGTTACACTGCTTTTTTTAAATTCATTAGAAAGGAATAATATGAATATTTATGTTGGAAACCTCCCTTGGAGTATAGATGATGCTGCTCTTGAGCAAATTTTTGCAGAGCACGGCACCATAACATCAGCTAAGGTCATTACTGATCGTCAAACTAATCGCTCTAGAGGATTTGGTTTTGTTGAAATGTCAGACGGCGGCGAAAATGCAATTCAAGCTTTAAATGATGCTGAAGTCGAAGGCAGAAAACTTGTTGTCAACGAGTCTCGTCCTAGAGATTAATTTGTGAGTTACCTTGGGCTGATTGGATTATTCGGTCTTATTGGCTTAACAGGTCTCCTTAATAAAGTTCATCCCAGTCAACCCGGCAGTTCAATGAGATTGCTGGGACTGCTTGGCCTATTTGGTTTACTGGGATTTTGGATTCCTTCCTTTGGAGCATGCGGCGCTTTTGGAGCCTTTGCGGTATGGAATCATCAAAATAAAACAATATCTCGCCTAGCGCATTTTGGTTGGCTTGGAACGATGGGTTTCTTGCAAACTCTTAGCCTTTATCTTTTGTAGCTAGAACTAACAACCCTGCACCTATTGCCAAGTTTTTTACAAAATTTTGTACTTCATGCGCTTGTGTTGGATCTCCTGCAAGGGTCCAAAAATTATGAATAAAGATATTTATTATGATTGTTAATCCAAAAAGTATAAGTGAAGCTGTTCTTAAATTTCTTCCAAGTATTAAAAGAAGTCCTCCAAAAATTTGAATTGCAATAGTTACAGGCAAGAGTAATGAGCTGAATGGAACTCCTTTTACTTTCATTAATGCGAGAGTCGCAGCATAATTGAATACCTTGCTTAATCCGGGACCAATAAAATACATGCCTAATAAAGATCTTCCAACTATAAAAGAGAAATTATCAATTTTATTTAACCATTTCATTTAATCTCCTGTTAAAAATACTAATGCTAGATTAACATTGTCATTCATAAAGGAGATATAAATGAAAAATACTTTTAGTGCCTTATGTTTATCTTTGGTAATTTTTGGTTGCTCTCAATCAGATAACATTGCAAATCTAAGAGATGCACTGCTTGAGGCGATTAATGATCCAAATAGAAATCCTTCTTACGTCAAGAGAGATAAGTATAGAAATCCTTACGAAACTCTTTCTTTTTTTCAAATTAATCCGTCTATGAATGTTTTGGAGCTTTCTGCTGGAGGAGGATGGTATACCGAGATTTTGGCACCGTATTTAAATGCAAATGGTCAATTGTCTGTCACTCATCATAATCCAGATGCAGGCAATTACTATTTGCGTTCAAGGACTGCCTTTGATGAAAAAGTTAAATCAAATCCACTGTTTAAGGGTGTTAGAGTTATTACTTCTGATGTACCTCCATCAAATGCTTTTACAGAGCCTGAGACTCAGGATCTTGTAGTTACATTCAGAAACCTTCATAACTGGTTAGCGCGCGATTCAATGCAAGCAGTTATGTTAGAAGCATACAATTCTCTTAAGCCAGGAGGTTTATTTGGCGTAGTGGAGCACAGAGCTCCTGAAGGATCGTCTATGGAATATATGAAAAAAAGTGGCTATGTGACTCAGTCTTTAGCAATTGAAAAAGCTTTAGAGGTTGGATTTGTATTGGTAGGAACATCTGAGATAAACGCAAATCCAAACGATACAGCTGATCATCCGAAAGGAGTATGGACGCTACCACCATCTTACCGATTGAAGGACAAAGATCGAGCTAAATATGAGTCAATTGGTGAATCAGATAGGATGACATTGCTCTTTAAAAAATAGTATTTTATGCAATTAAAATATGTGTTTTTTTAGACTCACGAAAAGGTAATTTCTTCTCCTTGACAATACCTTTAATATAGAGATAATTTCGTTTTATTCATCTATTACTTCGGGGAAATTATAATGAAATTATTTAAGCTATCCATGCTGATGCTTCCTTTTTTTGTGCTTGCAGATAACCCTATCTCGCCAGCAGACATAGATACAAAAGAGTCAGAAACAACCGAGGTAATCTCCCTTGAGAAAAAAGATACATCAGTGCAAATGTCAGGTTTTGACACATCGACTACATATACGTCCGATGAGGATGGGGTTGAAGAAGTTGTTGTAACTGGAATCAGAAGAAGTCTAGAGACCGCAATCGGAATTAAAAGAAACAATGTTGGTATTGTTGATGCAATTACAGCAGAAGATTTTGGTAAGTTTCCAGATGGAAATTTAGCAGAATCTTTGGCTAGAGTTGTTGGTATAGGTATTGATCGAAGCAATGTAGAGGGAGAGAGGGTAGCTGTTCGAGGTTTTGGCCCTGAATTAAATTTAGTTACTTTGAATGGAAGGCAAATGCCAACCGTGCCAGGTCAATGGGGTGGAGGTAGATCATTTAATTTTGGTGATATCTCTTCCCATGGTGTATCAGCTGTCGAAGTTTATAAATCAACCAACAGCAGCTTGCCGTCAGGTGGAATTGGATCAACTATCAACATGGTAACTACAAAGCCGCTTGCTATTCCGGGCGACCTTACATCCTTTAGTGTTGATATGCTTAAAGATACTTCAAGCAAAGAGGGTAAAAATCCTCTTGAAGCCGCTTTCGTTCATAGCTCAAATAAAGGTAAGTGGGGTTATGCAGTCTCTGGATCATTCCAAGATCGAAATAACAGAGAGACAGGTACTAGAGAATCGAATTGGATTACCGTAGAAGATTTAGCCTTAATTGAAGGCTACTCAAGAGTTGATAAAAATGCTGCGGGTATTACAAATAATAATCAAAGAGCTGATGGTAAAACTTTCTATCAAGAGCCTTCAGCTTATCAATTCAAGGATAATGACCGTCTAAGAATTAATGGCCAAGTTACTATTCAATATGAATTTAACGAAAACATAGTAGCAACAGCTGATTATACATATTCTAAAGTTGAATTTAGTTCAAATGGCCAGATGTTTGGTTCGTGGTTAGGTGGCTGGGGAACTCAGCAAGCAACTATCAATTCTAATGGGGTTTACACAGATTTAGTTGTTGGTGATAGAGGATATGATCATCAATTAATCTGGGGTGACACAGAAAATTTAAATGAATCTATGGGATTTAACTTAGAATGGAATTATTCTGATTCCTTAAAATTTGAATTAGATTACCATGATTCATCTGCTGAAAAAGAGGGTTCCGAAATCCCAAATGAGATGGGTTTTGCGACTCCTGCAAACGCAACAATCACTCACACCAATGGCGGTTCCAACGGAATAAACTCGTTTGTATATGACAGAGAATTTACATCATCTGATTTTGTGCACACCGGTTTGTTTTACAGGGATGCAGATAAACAGAATGAAATGACTCAATTTCAGTTTAATGGAGAGTGGATAAATTTAGATGGTGGATACTTAAAATCAATTGAATTTGGAGTCTCATCTATTGAATCTGAATTTAGAGATGTTCGTTCTGAATTAGTAACATCATTAAATCCTCCAGTTTCAGCATCTTCTAGCATATTTACAAGGAGATCTCTAAAAGGATTCTTTGATAATTATGATGCAGGAAATGGATATTATTTTGAAATTGATCCAAAAGCTGCTAAAGCTAATTGGCAAGTCGGAGTCGGACTATTTAACGCAGGACCAGTAGACACTAATGATAGAGTTGAGGAAACAATAGACTCAATGTTTATTCAAGCAAACATGGAGTTTACAGTAGATGATAAACCACTAAATGTTGTCGTAGGTGTAAGGTATGAAGAAGCAGAGGTTCTCTCAACTGGACTCGAATCTACACCAACTAATATTAGATGGGACATGATCAATGGACTCGAGTATTTAACTGGGGGCCCAGTGGATGCACCCAAGTCTGGGAGCAATGATTTAGTTCTCCCTCAAGTCTCAATGGCATATTCTCTTGATGACGAGAAAGTACTAAGATTTTCTGCAGGACAATCAATGGCAAGACCTAGTCTTCAGGACATGCGATCTTCATTGTTGTTCGGCAACAGAGATTACTTTACTCCAACAGCTTCTGGAGGTAATCCAAGCCTAGAGCCTCTTAAATCAACCAATTATGATCTTGCATTTGAATGGTACTACGATGAGGGTAGTTATTTCGCAGTAAATTATTTCTTTAAAGAAATTGAAGATTTTATTGAAAGTCAAATTACAACTGGAGAGCTATACGGTTTAAGAAACCCAGCTTATGGAGCTATCGGTCAGTATGCACAAAATTGTGTAAATGCATGGGATCAAGCTGGAAGACCTGACACAGGATTTCCTGGAGAATGGGGATCAAAACATTGTGTTTCTCAACAGGCTTTATGGTCACAAAGTTGGATGAATACACAACAGCATATGGGCTGGGTTGCGGTAGCAATGTCCAGAGGTATTGATGTGTCCGCAGGTTTTCCTTTCGGTGCATGTGATTATGGTGGATGGTGGAGATGTGAGCCGGGTTACATAGATGCAACTGCAAGCGATCCAATAGCAGCTTTTGAAATAACTAGACCTGCAAACATTGCCACTGGTGAAGTGGATGGCTTTGAAGTAGTGCTGCAACACTTATTTGGTGATACAGGATATGGAGTTCAATTGAATGCCACATTTGTTGAGGGCGGCGACGTTGATATTGACAGAAACGCAATAGGCAGACAATTCATTCTTCCTGGTCTTGGCGACTCTTCTAATGCTTCAGTATTTTATGAGGATGAAAAAATCACTGCAAGAATAGCATTGAATACTAGAGGTGAAACCGTTGCTGGTTTTGGAAACTACGATCAACCGCTATATGTCATGGAGCGAAATCAGATTGATGCTTCTTTTGCATATAGACTAAATGAGCAAGCATCTGTTTTTGTTGAGGGTCAAAATCTTAATGATGAGGATACAAGACTATATGCTAGATATCCTGAAATGCTATTCTTAGCCCAAGACCATGGTCCAGTCTATCGCTTAGGTTTTAGATACAAGTTCTAACGAAAACTTGAACCTATAAAAAAGAGGGCAGTGGCCCTCTTTTTTTGACTTGAAATAAATATATTTAATTAGAAAAATTTTTCCAACCTCGAAATCCGCCCTCTAAGTTTTTTACATTTTTAAAACCTAATTCTTTAAGA
>Ga0160423_10000778_pt1 | contig 26569 bp, 26 predicted proteins | sample CRUFie14St8metaG_FD_108191 | JGI IMG/M metagenome (GOLD analysis project Ga0160423, IMG submission 108191) | Marine microbial communities from the Costa Rica Dome - CRUD Field 142mm St8 metaG | ecosystem: Environmental > Aquatic > Marine > Oceanic > Photic zone | place: Costa Rica: the Eastern...
AAACCTGCTTCTGGACAATTTCTTCATCAGTCTGTCGGAGCTGGCACCAACCGGTAGTTCACGGAGGGCACCTCAAGATGGAATTCTTCTCCTCCCGGACTCGAAAACATCACCCGGTCGACAAGATCCACCCGCATCAGCCGTACTGGCATTGCCCCATTGGGAATAATCACGTTTCTTTCCGTTGCGTCAACGATTGTCCTCTTTGCGGTCTTGGGTGCCAACTCAATGGTTTGCACTGTGCCAGGCGGGAGCGTCACTCCCGGCGCCTGACTGCTTTTGTCATTATCCAGACGATTACTCGAGATCTCGGTCGGAAGTGGCTCAGGAATTAGCACCATGCCCGCAACCGCACCCAGCAGTGCCATCCCTGCAACCGCTGCCCAAAGAGGCTTTCCGCTCTTTTGTTCCTGTGGCACACACTTTTCTTCCGCCCGGGGAAAAGGAACCACCTTGGCCTCCTCATCCTGCCAGGAAACATCCTTCCACCCCTCCATTGCAGCCTCCATCCTGCTGATCATCCCCTCAGGCATACTCCCCGGGGCCATGCGCTCGAGCTCAGCTTCCATCTTCTGCAACTCCGGGTCCATTTTACTATTTGTGATCGGGAACAATCCCAATATCGGGCTTTATCTGGGTTGTCTTCACCTACAGATCTCCCCGGAATCTCGCACCGGAGAGCTTCTTTTTTAGTGCGTCAATACCATAGCGATACCGGGAGGCCACCGTGTTCATTGAAATCTCTAAAATATCACCAATCTCAGCAAATGTCTGCCCTCCCCATATTTTCATCAGAATGACCTCCGAAAACTTACCCGGAAGCCCTTTCAAGGCTGCTTCCAGCAGGACCCGCCGCTCATCGTCATACCCCGCGCACTCAAACCAATCCTCGTCCGGGCCGTCTTGAAGGGCACGATCTTCAACGACAATATCCTCTCTCCGTTTCCTCCGGTCATTTCGCCGTCCAAGATCAATGGCCTCTCTTCGGATCTGGGTATAAAGAAATGGCATCCAGGCCTTCTGCCCACCAACGAAACTGCGTTCCTCCACCTTTCGAGCCAGCTTGACCAGAGCCTCTTGAAGAACATCCTCGGCATCTTCCGGTCGTCGCGTCTGCTGACGCGCGAACAGAAGCAGTCTGGACCCGTTTTCACGGAGCCACTCCCCCCAGTAGGAGCTCTCTTCCTTCCTCACATACATACCAACATGGTTCATGAATTGCTGTATACTAGCTGATACTCTTTGACTTCTCAACCTCTCTCTCAGCTTTCGCAAGCCATTTTCCGGTTGGAGACCCTTCCGTTGCGATCAGATCTCCGGGCGACCCCACGGCGACAACCTCGCCCCCGTGCCGCCCCCCTCCCGGCCCTAGGTCAATAACCCAATCCGAAGCTGCCACTATCTCCATATTATGCTCAATCACCACCACTGAGTGTCCCGCATCCCTCAGACGCTGCAGTACTCCGAGCAGAACTACCACATCATCATGGTGCAATCCGGTCGTAGGTTCATCGAGAAGATAAAGCACTCCTTCCTGAGAAGTCTTGGCGAGTTCTGCCGCTAATTTAATACGCTGAGCTTCTCCTCCAGACAACGTATTCGCTGACTGCCCTAGTCTGAGATAACCCAGTCCCACCTCGCAGAGAGCCGACAGCAAGGGGCTTAGTCTTGGCACTTTTTTAAAGAACTCTGCAGCTTCTTCTGCGGTCAAATCCAGAATATCAGCAATACTGCGGCCTTTGTAGGTCACCTCCAAAGTCTCTCGATTATATCGCCTTCCACCACAAGAGTCACAGGAGACGAAGGCATCATTAAGAAAATGCATATCGATCCGTAGCGCACCTCCTCCCTGGCATTTTTCGCACCGTCCTCCCTTTATATTAAAACTGAAACGACCTGCACTGTAGCCTCTCTGCCGAGAGAGAGGAAGCTGGGCGAACAAAGCTCTGATATGATCAAATGCACCGGTATATGTCGCAGGATTAGAGCGGGGAGAGCGCCCCAGTGGAGCCTGATCAACAACCACCAGTCGGCCGATATATTTAACACCCTCAACTCGGTCATGATCACCTGGAGCTGCTTTGGCACCCTGCAAGGTTCTTGCCAATGACCGTTTCAGAATGTTGTCCACCAGCGTAGACTTCCCACTCCCACTCGGCCCAGTCACAGCCACCAGCATTCCCAAGGGAATTTCCACATCCACATTTTTCAAATTATGTTCCCGGGCACCCCTCACACTGATGCGCCTTTCAACTCCCAGAGGATTTCCTGCGCGAGTACTCTTAACCAAATACCGCCCCATGCCCCGCAACCAGCGACCCGTAGGCGAATTTTCCTCCGCCATCACATCCTCAAGACTCCCCGCCGCAATGAGCTCACCACCGTGCATGCCAGCACCAGGTCCCAACTCAATAATGTGATCCGCGGACCGGATCATATCCTCATCATGCTCGACCACGACGATCGTGTTGCCCAGATCCCTCAACGACTCCAAGGCTCCAATCAAGCGGGCATTATCCTCCGGATGAAGTCCAATGCTTGGTTCATCAAGGACATAAAGGACTCCCGAGAGTCCTGCTCCCAGCTGAGTGGCCAGTCTGATACGCTGGAACTCTCCCCCCGACAGGGTCGACGCACCCCGGTCGAGCGCGAGGTATCCCAGCCCGACCTCCCGCAGAAAGCGCAATCTTCGACAGATTTCCTCCACGATCGGGCGCACCGCTCCCTCACGGTCATCCGGGATTTTTAACTTTTCCATCCATTCGGCAGCTTCCTCGATCGGAAGCTCACAGAATTGATCGATCCCAAGCATGCACCCCTTTCCTCTATTTTCCAATTTCACGGCAAGAAACTCCTTCCGTAAACGCCGCCCATGACATGCCTGACAACTACGGGTTGTCATAAAACGCCCCATGTGCGCTCTCATGGAATCACTTCCCGTCTCCTCATGTAATCGCTCGACGTCCCGACATATCCCGTGGAATTCGATTTCTTTCGAAAAAACTCTTCCTCTGGACTGCAACCGCACCGGAATCTTCATTCCTCCAGTACCGTAGAACAGCGCATTCCGGAATGTCTCAGGCAAATCATCAAAGGGAATATCGACAGACACCCCAAAGTATTTAGCCAATCCCTCTACTCTCTCCCTTTGCCAGCTCGTATCCTTCCCCCCTTTTTTAGGCAGCTTGACCGCACCATCACTCAACCACTTCTCCCGATCAGGAACAACGAGATCGGGATCACAGAATTGCTCACTTCCGAGTCCATGACATGTCCTGCAGGCACCCTTGGGACTGTTAAAGGAAAAGTGCCGCGGACTCAATTCAGGCACTTCGAAGCCCGTCCTAGGATTACGGAAACTCGTCAGAAACGATATATCCTCCCACTCTCCTGACTCGGACATCTGCAGTGATGCAATCGCCTCCGCGCCACAAATCCTTAAGGCCGTTTCAACCGAGTCTGCCAATCTGCTGTCAACTCCTTCACGTATTACCAGTCGATCCACCACTACCTCAATTTTATCGATTTGAGTTTCCCCTGCCGTCGACCAGCGCGCTTCTGCCTCCTCCACCTCAAGAAGAGCGCCGTTTACTCTCATCCGAACAAATCCCTGTCGCTGCAGATCTGCAACAAGGGCCGGCATGTCCATTGCAGCCTCCGGATCGATCGGAGACAGCAGGACAACCTTTGTCCCTTTTGGTTTATCCATCAGGCTCTGCACGACGTCTGCGGGCATCATACGCTCCAGTGGCTCTCCGGTTTCCGGATCATGAGGAACTCCGATGGCTGCATATAGAACACGAAGATAATCGTGAATTTCCGTGGCGGTCGCGATAATCGAGCGCGGATTGGCACCAGCTCCACGCTGCTCGATCGCAATTGCCGGGCTGAGTCCTTCGATCGCATCTACCTCAGGCTTGTCCAGCTGATCGAGAAACTGCCGCGCATAAGTGCTGAGACTCTCAACGTAGCGTCTCTGGCCCTCGGCGTACAGAGTATGAAAAGCGAGGCTTGATTTACCGCTACCGCTCAATCCTGTGACTACAACAAGCTTTCCCCTTGGAATATCGAGATCGATATTTCGAAGGTTATGCTGCCGCGCTCCTCGGATTCGAATCGCATCCACAGGAACATTCTTGTCCACGAATTCAAAAAGCTGAATACCGAAATCGACCTTCGACATTCACCCTCCAACCTTCATCATCGAGCCGTGCTGCAACTTCTGGACAGCTTTCTTTCCCCCGACCAACCCTCCTTGAAGGTCTGTGGAGTGACAACCCGGGATGATGCGAATGAACTCGCTCGATTGGGCGTATCCGCCCTCGGCATCAATTTCTGGCCCGAAAGCAGGCGCTATTGCACTCCTGACCACGCACGTCACTTTCTTCCCTCCCTCAGTGATCGAATCCTCAGGGTGGGGGTTTTCGTCAATGCGGACCCGGATCTTCCCCGCAGACTTCAGGATGAAGGATTGATTGATGTCGCACAGTTTCATGGTGATGAGGATTATTTTTACTGTGAAAGATATTCCCGGGAAGGCCTGCCCTTTTTCAAGGCAATCGGGGTTGGGGATCAATCTGACATCTCCTCAGCCCTACAATACAACGCTACCGCTCTCCTCCTTGATGCTCACGCTCCGGGCGTCTATGGGGGCACTGGACGAACCATCGACTGGAACACCGCAGCTAGTTTCGTGGAAGAACAATCGGCTCCTCCCATCATTCTCGCTGGGGGCATTACTGCGGAGAACGCCGCTGAAGCGCTGCTAACCAGCCAGCCCTGCGCCCTCGATATCGCCTCGGGAGCGGAATCTTCCCCGGGAATCAAGGATTTCGGGAAAATCGCATCTCTTCTGGAGGTTCTTCGTTCTCCACCACAATAAAGTAGATTAGTTGCGGTAATACGAGCAAACCTGTAGAAAGAGCATCTCCAGCGATGCGTGGAAATCCAACTCTTCAAATCGGAGTTCTCACTCTGGCCATGGCCCTGATGGCAGCCTTGGTAACCTACGTCCTGAGAGATGCTGGTGGGACCGAATCAGCAGTGATGGATTCCAAGGATTTCTCTGAACTCAATACAGTTTCCACCCTGCTGAGCGTAACTCTCTCTGCGCCCGCAACATCCCTTTCTCTCACGGAGCCCTCAGGCCAAATCATCCAGATCTCACCCGGGGCTGATCTGGAGATAGAGCAGGAAGTTGAGCTTACGCTCCAGGATGCAGTATGGAGCGCACTTCTTTCCGTGACATGGCAGGACCCCTCACACCGGCAGTTCGTCCGCCTGGACTTCGAACCCGACAATCTAAAGAGCACTCATGTTCTCCTCGACTTCAGAGGTAATACCGAACGCTATCCTGTCACTGCTGATTTCGATACCCGGGCTCAATGATTCATTTAGTGCATTTGACTCTTGGAAACAGAAACCCATAGCGAGCACGACTGCTGTGCGCACCACGATAACCACCATGAGCTGGTTATCAGTAACGTCGAGGTTTCCTACGGATCTGTAGCTGCCCTCAGGGATATTTCGATGGCTACTTCCTGCGGAAACCGGGTAGCATTAATTGGACCTAATGGCGCTGGAAAGTCGACTCTATTGAAGGCCATCGCTGGCTTGGTCCCAAGACGACGAGGGAACATCCAATGGCGTGGCACAGCCGTGAAAAAGTGGTCCCGCGAGTTCGCTTATCTTCCCCAGCGGGAGGAAGTCGACTGGGATTTCCCCATCACCGTGAGCGGTCTGGTCGAAATGGGAAGGTACCCCCACCTTGGACTGTGGAAACGTTATACAGCTAAAGACCATGAAGCTGTTGAGAACGCCCTCCACACTTTGGGTATTACTGATCTTCGTGACCGTCAGATCTGCGAGCTTTCGGGAGGACAGCAGCAAAGGGCCTTTCTCGCCCGGGCACTCGCTCAGGAAGCCCATGTCCTCCTTCTTGATGAACCCTTCACTGGTCTGGATCGAAATGCCTCCGAATCTCTTGCCTGCCTGCTTGCTGAACTCTCCGGAGAAGGTCGCCTCATCCTTGCCTCCCACCACGATCTCGACTCCGCACCCCAACTCTTCAATGAGTGTCTCCTGCTCAATCTATCCCAGCATGATTTCGGGCCTACCTCCAGAGTCCTGACAAGCTCGGCTATTGAGAAGGCTTTCCAACAGAGTCCTCCCGGCCTCAACGATTGAACAAAGTAATTCCTGCCAGTGTTTACTCCCTTCCATGACCCCTTTTTTCAGCGCGCCCTCCTTGCTGGACTTCTGATCGGATTCACAAATGGATTCTTCAGCGGGTTCGTAGTCCTGCGCCGCACTGCGCTTTCAGTAAGCGCTCTCTCACATACGATGCTTCCTGGAATCGCGCTAGGCATTCTGATCACGGGAACTCTGACTCAGGCTAATGCCTTTATTGGAGCTCTAACCGCCGCTCTGTTTGTTGGGCTTGGTTCTGTGGTTGTCTCACGAACCTCAAGGATAGACCAGGGCACAGCTCTCGCCATTCTCTACACGACTGCATTTGCCCTCGGAGTGGCCGCCCTGAAGTATCTTGGAAATTATGGTGACCTGCAGCATTGGCTCTTTGGAGACATTCGACTGGTGAGCTCTAATGACCTCTGGCTCGCCTTTGCTATCGGATCAGTCATTCTTCTCGGGTCCTGTATCTTTTTCCGCCCCCTTCTGCTGACTCTCTTTGAATCAAGTATCGCATCCGCTCAGGGCGTTCCGGTACGCGCAATGAACTATCTGCTTTTTCTCATGCTCATCCTTGCCCTGGTCACTTCTCTTCAGGCTGTGGGATGCGTTCTCAGTGTTGGCCTCCTGGTTGCGCCGGGTGCCACAATGTCTCTTCTGACCAACCGTACTACCGTCCTGTTCTGGGGTGGCGGCATACTTGGGGCGGCCGGATCAGTGGTCGCTCTTCTCTGTGCCTACTGGATTGATATTCCAGCTGGACCAGCAATTGTAATCGTTCTCGGAACCGCGTTCCTCCTCGCATTCCTGCTTTCTCCAAAATACGGCCTTCTGAACGGCACTCGTCGCTCCTGACCCAATACTAACTCCCCTAAGTCTTCTGCAATGAGTGCCTTTCTTGTCTTCCTTGGCGGTGGCCTTGGTGCCCTCTCCCGGTGGGGTCTCTCGGCGGGCTTGGAAAAACTCACGAACCGCACGGCTCTGCATCAATTTCCGCTGGGTACCCTTGCCTGTAACCTGCTGGGGTGCTTCTTGATTGGGTGTGTTTTAGGACACTTCGCCCAGAAAACCCCCCTCTGGGTAACGCCTCTTCTGATCACAGGATTTCTCGGCGGATTTACTACGTTCTCGACCTTTGGCCGCGATACCGTCTCTGCGATCCAGGACGGGCTGACGCCCATTGCCATCCTGAATATTCTTCTCTCTGTTATTCTCGGATTACTCGCAGTGTGGGCCGGCCTGAGACTTTGCGCTCCTGCCGTAACGCCTGCCGACTAGGAGAGTGGGTCACCTTACCTCTGGAGGAGAATTTCGCTCCCACGCACAACAAGGTCGACTCGCCCTTGCAAGGTCTGGTCAAGGAAAGGGGTATTGCTACTCTTTGATCGCATGAACTCACGGCTGAAAGTCGTTTCTCCACCCGGGTCAAATACAATCAGCTCCGCCGGTTTACTTTCCTCTACCGGAACAACCTCGAGCCCCATCATGCGCCTGGGCTCTGCCGAGTATCGTTTTACGATGAGATCCCAGCCAATCTGGCCGCTGGTAACAAACCGATCATGCAGCGACACCAACGCTGTCTCAAGACCGGTAATTCCATTCGGCGCAGAGACGAAATCCTGCTCTTTCTCAAATTTGCTGTGAGGCGCATGGTCCGTAGCAATCAGATCAAAGACCCCTTCTTTTAATCCCTCCAGGAGAGCCGCATTATCCTCCGCTGTTCGTAGCGGCGGATTCATCTTATAGTGGGTATCGTAGTCTCCGATATCTTCCTCATTAAACATCAGGTGATGTGGTGACACCTCCGCAGTAACTTCCGCTCCCATCTGTTTCCACCATCGGATCGTCTCCATTCCAATTGCGGAGGAAACATGCTGAATATGAATTCGCGCTCCAGCAGCATACGCCAGCCGGATGTCCCGGTCCATGCAGATTTCTTCGCTGCAAGCCGGGCTTCCCTTAATCCCAAGCTGATAACTGACCTTCCCCTCATTAAGAGCCCGGGGGCCACTCAACTCAGCAACCTCACAATGACTGGCAAAGAACATCCCAAAAGGAGTCGCGTATTCCATGGCGTTCTTCAGAACTGCAGGATTGGCAACAGGGTCTCCATCATCGGTCAGCATGACCACACCGAGTTGGCGCATTCCATCTATTCCAGAGAGCTCGCTTCCTGCCCTGTCCTTGGTGATACAACCCGAGGTATAAACTGGAATCCGGCTCACATCCCGAGCTCTCTCAAGAATAGAGCGGACCACCGCGGGAGAATCAATTGCCGGTGAGGTGTTTGGCATCATGACGACTCCCGTCACTCCCCCGTTGATAGCGGCCTCAGTTCCATGGGCGATGTCCTCCTTATACTCCTGGCCAGGCTCCCGGAAATGCACGTGTGCATCAAACATCGCCGGGGCGACAATCTTTTCTTCAGCATTAATGACCTGAGTGTCTGGAGGAGCACCCAGATCTTCTCCCACCGCCGCGATGACTCCATCCTCGATCAGGACGTCACCTGCAGTCAGGGGGCCTTCCTCTGCCGCGATTTTCCCTCCCTTGATGAATAATCTCATGGCTTCAACTTTATATGTGCCCCTGATCGGTATCCTGCAAATCGGTCTGGGGCTTGAGCGAATAGAGAACTGCCATCCTCGCTGCGATTCCATTCTCCACTTGCTGGTTGATGAGACTTCGCTCGTAGTCCATTACCTCATGACATAATTCGACCCCACGATTTACCGGGCCAGGGTGCATCACGTATACTCCCTCACCCCGAATCCGATCAAGACGTTCACTGGTGATCCCATAGACCCGGTGGTATTCCTGCACCCCCGGAAAATACTGGGCGTCCTGCCTCTCCATCTGAACCCGGAGAAGGTAGACCGTATCCGGCTTCCAGCGCAAAGCCTCATCAAAGTCGGTAAACCTCCGTATCTCCTCCGGGCCTGACAGGGGGAGGAGAGAGCCTGGCCCAAGAAAACCCACCTCTACTCCCAGTTTTAACAGAAGCCTACTTGTAGAGCGCGCCACCCTGCTATGCAGAATATCGCCAGCAATGAGAACCTTACGCCCCGCCAAATCGGGAAATACCTCCCGCAGAGTGAAGGCATCAAGAAGCGCCTGAGTCGGATGAGCATGTGCCCCGTCTCCAGCATTGATTACTGACGCCCTTGTCTGCCGGGCAATGGCCTGCGGTAATCCCGACATTTTGTGTCGGACCACAATATAATCTGCCCGCATCGCCTGTAAGGTATCCACCGTATCCTTGACCGTTTCGCCCTTGGTAACAGAGGAATGCGGCACATCGAGATCGATCACATCCGCGGAGAGCCTCTTGGCGGCAACCTCAAAGGAGGAGAGCGTCCGCGTGCTCGGCTCGTAGAAGAGCATCAGGACTGATTTCCCCTTAAGGGCAGGCACCTTTTTGACCGAGCGGGTGAACAACTCCTTGAACGGAGTCGCTTGGTCCAGCAAAAGGTCTACCTCCTCTCGAGTTAACGAGGCGATATCGAGGAAGTCCTTGCGCGCCATCCGCTATGGGGTCGATACCAGTTCTACCGCGTCTCCGCCATCAGTTTTTTTCAGTCGGACAATCACGTGGTCCATCCGGGCTGTTTCGAGGATCACCCCTGAAAAATCAGGCTGGATCGGAATCTCCCGGTGACCTCGATCGATAAGAACCGCCAATTGAATACGAGCAGGACGCCCATAATCAGTCAGGGCATCAAGCGCAGCACGGATTGTCCGCCCCGTAAAAAGAACATCGTCAACAAGGACGATATGGGCCCCGTCCACCTGGAACGGAATGTCGCTGCTTTGCAGCTTGGGATTTTCAGCAAGATGAGAGAGATCATCCCGGTAAAGGGAAATGTCCAGAACCCCGTAGTCATGCTCAATCTTCTGCTCTCCCAAAGCGGCACTTACCCTTTCGGCAACTTCATCACCCCGGCTCCTGACTCCCACAATGGCGATGCGTCCGTGCTGCGCAACCGCACGGATCTCTTCAACCAGCGAGGCGACTGCCTTCCCGATTGCTGCCTCGTCAAGAATGAGGGGCATGATGAATCACTCTCAGGAAATGATGTTCGAAACTTTGCTCAGGACCCTGCAAGCTTAAGGATGCGATGCGCAGCCATGGCAGCATTCAAGGGAGCTTTCTTGTGCAGACCTACGGTAGTTGCTGGCACCTGCCCCGGCAACTGAGAGATAGAAAGTAGAGCATCGATGCCGTTCAACGGGCCTCCTGGAACGGGCACCCCGATAACAGGGAGAGATGTTTTCATTACGACTACTCCGGGAAGCGCAGCAGCCAGACCTGCAATCGCAAGAATGACGGCCTTTTCTCCACTTTCCTCCAGCTTGGCGAGATACTCGATCAACTCCGAAAGATTTCGATGAGCGGAAAGAACCTCTTCCACATATTCAAGACTTTCGCCCTCAAGATAATCGCGGGCAGGTTGCATGAACGGCTTATCATTTTCGCTTCCGTAGATCAGGATGACTTTCATGTGATATCAGTGTTACAGATGTTGGTTGTATTTGGTTCGGCCGACAAGGCCAGTTGCGTTGGTTCTGGAAATGTTTCCGGAAAATGCTGTATGTTTATTCAAAATGGAGCCGACCAATATCGGCCCGACGCTGTGCTCCATCAAAATCGACCTTGTTCGCCTCAAGGTGAGCCTTGGTGACCGCGCTCTCACGGTCTTCCCCACCGGCCACTACGGCGAGCACCCGACCTCCGTTCGTCTCCCATTGCCCCGCCTCGTTGAGGCGTGTCCCCGCGTGATAGACCCGAGCGTCCTCAACTGCTTCAAGGCCCTCGATGACATCTCCACTGCGGGAACTGGCCGGATAGCCTGCGGAGGCTAGAATGACTCCCACACTCCAACCCTCATCAAAACTGAGAAGTTCCGACCTGAGGTTACCCTTGGCTCCATCACGGCAGAAAGTAGCCAGATCTCCCGATACCAAGGGCATGACAGCCTGACACTCAGGGTCCCCAAAGCGGCAGTTATACTCTATAACCTTCGGCCCATCACTTGTAAGCATCAAGCCGAAATAGAGAAATCCCACGTAGCCCAGATCATCATCTGCGAGCCCCTCGATCGTCGGATTAATGATTTCCTTCTCGATTTGAGCCATCAGAGCTGGCTCGATCAACTGGCGGCTTGCTACCGCACCCATTCCTCCCGTGTTCGCACCGGTATCTCCTTCTCCGATCAGCTTGTAGTCCCGCGCTGGGGTAAAGATTACGGCCCCTCTTCCACTCACCGCCGCAAAAATCGACACCTCTGGCCCCTCGAGATACTCCTCAATAAGCAGGCTCCCTTCTCCGAAACGCTTCTGCCCATACACCTCCTCAAGAAACGACTCCACACTCTCCTCATCAGAGCAAACCGCAACACCCTTACCCGCCGCAAGACCATCAAACTTGAGGACCGCAGGATAATTCTCCCCGATAGCTTGCCGGGCCTCCTCTGCGCTTTCCACCACTAGCGCACTTCCAGTCGGGATGTCATGCCGCTCCATGAACTGCTTGGCGAACTCCTTACTTCCCTCCAGCAGAGCCGCCTCCTTCGGAGGACCCCAGCAAGGAATGCCGTGCCGTGCGCAGAGGTTAGCCAATCCATCGTCCTTGAGTAGGTAGCTCTCCTCCCCCGCGATACAGAGATCAATCGCATTGCTCCTCATCCAGTCTACCAAATCCTGAAGACCTTCGGCTTCCACAGCCTGAGCGAGCTCGCAGATAGCATCACTTCCCGGAAAGCAAAACAGCTCATTCTCTCCCGGAGATTCACTCAGAGAGCGTATCAGGGCGTGTTCCCGTCCACCTTTCCCAACAACCACGATGCGCATGGGCTTAGTGAAGAAAGATCCGCGCCTCCTCGCAAGAGCTACGGACGACAGTCTCGGCTAACAAATGTGAATAACCGAGCTGAAATCTCAGATCACTGCACCTCGTTCCAGTCCTCCTCACTGAGACAACAGGGGTCCCGGGCTACCCAGTGCCCTGGCTCAATCTCGACGAGGCTGAGATCCTGCCCAATGGTCTCTTCATATCTAGGATGACTGATCCGGTGTCCGAAAGCGCTCCCGGCCGGCGGGTTAATCGGTGAGGGCACATCGCCCTCCAACAGGATTCTCTCCCGGTCAGCCGTAGGATCAGCCTCCGGAATAGCCGACAGGAGCGCCTTGGTATACGCATGATACGGACGCTGGTAAATAGCCTCTGCAGTCGCCAACTCTACAATCTTGCCGAGATACATCACCGCAACTCGGTCGCTCACATGCTGCACTACAGCCAGATCATGGGCAATGAAGAGATAGGAAATCCCCATCTCTCTTTGAAGCTCAAGCAGCAGATTGACGATCTGACTCTGGACTGAAACGTCGAGCGCCGATACCGGCTCGTCGCAAACAATGAGCTTGGGGTTCAGGGCAATCGCCCGGGCAATCCCGATCCTCTGCCGCTGTCCCCCGGAAAATTCAAAGGCAAACTTTTCACCCGAGTTCGCGGGGAGCCCCACTCGCTCAAGTAGTTCATCCACCCTGCGTCGACGGGCTGCAACATCACCTTCCCGGTGAATGATTAACGGCTCCTCGATAATTTGCCGCACACTCTGCCTCGGATTAAGGGATTCAACCGGATCTTGGAAAATCATCTGCATGTCACTCCGGAGGGGGCGAAGTGCTCTCGATGACAAACGCGTAATATCCGTTCCCTCAAACACCACCGACCCAGCATTGGGCTTAAGCAGACGCACTACCGCCTTCGCGAGAGTCGACTTCCCACAACCCGACTCACCCACCAGTCCGACCGTTTCTCCCTCTCCGATCTCGAGGGAGACACCGTCTACCGCCTTCACCTTTCCAGTCTGTCTTAGCATCAGCCCACTGCGCACCGGGAAATGAACCTTCACGTCTTTAACCGAAAGTAAGGATTCTTTTCCTGAATGACTCATGCGATCTCCTGGGCCTCCTCCCCATAGCACTCAGGACATGCTTCCACCCAATGTCCCGGCGAGACTTCCCGGAACTCTGGCCGTTTATCCCCCAAGCTACTTTCACGGCCCATCCGCTGGCAAAAGCGACAGCCACAGGCCATCTCCGAAAGGGATGCCACCATTCCAGGAATGGTGTTAAGTTCCGACTTCGGCGGCAGCGAAAGACGGGGAATAGAGTTCAGCAGGCCTCGCGTGTAGGCATGCAGGGGATTGGCGAAAAGCTCCTTCACCGGGGCACGTTCCACAATCCGGCCCGCATACATCACCACCACCTCATCACAGTTTTCGGCGATAACACCCAGATCATGGGTGATCAGGATCGCAGCCATTCCCATTTCAGCCTGCAATCCCTGAATCAAGTCCAGAATCTGGGCCTGCACCGTAACATCCAGCGCCGTAGTGGGCTCATCCGCGATGAGAAGATCCGGCTGACAGGCCAAGGCCATCGCAATCACCACCCGTTGGCGCATTCCTCCCGATAACTGATGCGGATAGTCTCCCACCCGAACTTCAGGAGAGGGAATTCGCGTCATACGCAGGGCTTCAATCGACGCCTCCCAAGCCTCCTTCTTATTCAATTTCTTGTGTAGCCGGAATACCTCGCTGACCTGGCGGCCAATCCGGTGCACCGGGTTGAGGGCCGTCATGGGTTCCTGAAAGATTGTCCCAATCTCCCCGCCTCTGACCTCATGCAAGCGGTTCTCGGATACCTTCAGCAAATCCTCTCCATTAAAGAGCACCTCTCCCGCCAGCACCTTCCCCGCCGGCCGCGGCAGCAGGCTGATCAATGACATCGCGGTCACGCTCTTCCCGCACCCAGATTCTCCAACAATGCCAAGAGTCTGTCCACGAGCCACCGAGAAGGAAACTCCATCAACCGCTTTTAAAAGCCCCCGTTCCGTATCAAAAGCGCTCTCCAAACCACGCACCTGAAGAAGGTCATGCGACTCCGAGTCGTGCTGCCGGTAGACCTCTTGGTCTACTACCCTCACTGGATTCACCTCCTTCATTTCTTCACCCGGTATTGGTCATAAACTTTATCCACCTCGGGATAGGCCTCGTCCCGGCTCCTCGCCCTCAGGGTCTTCTCCTGCTCCTCCACATCAATCCAGTAGACATAACTCTCCTGGGCTTCCCGGGTCATTTTCACATTGAAGTCATCCGGCCACTGCATCCACCGCCAATGCCCAAGCCGGTAGCTCTCCCTCTTGTAGCCCGGAATCCAGAACGCTGTGTCGTGCAGGATCTTCTCCAGCTCCCACGACATCTCCCTGATCTCGTTCTCCGAGGTCGCAAACCGGATACCCTGCGCCAGCGGGTCGGCCTCCGGATTGGAATAAACCGAGATATTGTTGGTCATCACCCGGGGGGTTGTAGTCCCAGGATCGTATGCATTAGAGGAATGAATTCCCTCAAAATACCGTGGAAAGGGCGGTTGCGTCCCCCACCCCCAGAAGGTCAGATCGTGCTTCTTCTGCATCACCTTTTCGTAACTTGCCGTTCCATCCATACCATCAAGTCGATACTCCAAACCGGCCTTGAGAGCCTCTTCCTTGAGCCGTTGCAACATTTTACCAACCACCGGACTGGCAGTGTGAGTAATGGAGAAACTGAGCTTTTCCCCTTTGTCGTTCTGGAGAACTCCGTCGTTGCCTTGCTTCGTGAACCCTGCCCTAGCAAAGGCCTCCCGGGCCTTCTCCGGAGAATAGTCCCTCGCTGCGATCTCTGGGTTACTGAACTGGCCGTATCCCTCGTTGTAGATATTGAGTCGGCCTGCATCACCCCGCAGGTCGATATCAATCACTTTCTGCCAGTTGGTGGCATGCTGCAGACCGACCCTCACGTTCACATTTCCCAAAAAGGGCCGGGAGTGATTGATATAGAGGCCTCGGGGAACCCGGGGATACACGTTAAAGAAGGTCTTCTTCTCAATATAACCATTGAATACCTCCGGAATCTCCATCTGCTCATACCATCTCTTGGGAAGACCCAGATGGAACATGTCGACCTCTCCCTTCTTGAACAGCTCAAAGACCTTCTCATCGCTGCGAACCAGACTGTATTTGATGCGATCCACATTGAAGCGGTTGCGATAATACTTCTGGTCCCTCGCCCACCAGTCCCTGACTCTGGAAAGAGTGATGCTCCGGCCCTTGATGACATCTTCCTTTCGAATCCGGTAGGCCCCCGTAGTCGGACGAACCTTCCAGTTGTAGCGATCCTCGAAATCCGTACTAAACTCGCGATAGAACACCCGGGAGTAGGGCGTCAGGGAGGCATAATACTCCGGCTTTGGTTTCTTGTTAGCCAACCGCACCGAGAGGTGCCGGTCGTCATAGCGAGTGATGTTTTCGAACATCGTACTGTAATACTGCCGATACCAGGGTCCGGTAACATACTCGGACAGGCATACGTGAAAGGTCATGAAGAAATCTTCCACCGTCACCGGGTTGCCATCTGACCATTTGGCCTTCTCATTGATCCGAAAATAGACGGTTCGACCGTCCTTCCCCACCGCCCATCGGTCTGCCAGCCCCGGAATGGTTTCCATGGTGTTGGGATGCAGGGAAACCAGGGCCATCTCGACATTATCCCAGTGCTCAGAACGAAAACTGTTGTTCGCATTCTTTCCGATGGAGCGAATGGTCGGAGGAAAGGAGAGACCAGAGAAATAGGTATTGAAGGTCCCCCCTTTCTTCGCACGAGAGGACCCCAGCTCAGGCTGGTCGAGCCCCTCCTCCCATATAAGGTCCTTCGGCAGATCCTCCATGGTAGCGTCGTGAGTGAAGAACTCCGGCGATCCAAGACGACGGTTGGTATTGGCGAGATCTTCTTCCAGCTTGTCCTGATCCTCCTCTCCGGGCTCATCAAGCTTCTTGGCCAATTCGTCCTTTTTCCCCTCAAGCTCGCTCAGAACTTTTTTATTATGGCTCTCCCTGAATCCTGTCACCTCCTCCTTATTATCATAGTCCCCAAAATCCTTACCGGTGTCGCACCCCGCAAGGGCCACCACGAGCAACAGCATAAACAGGTGCAACTTATTCATGATCAACGGTAGGTCGTAAACTTCTTGGGGTCAAAGGCCTCTCGGATTGCTTCTCCTACAAAGGTCACGAGCAGGAGCACGGCTACCATTCCCCCGAAGACCGATGCCACGATCCACGGGTAGTCGAGATTCGCAACGCCATCCTTCAGGATCCGCCCCCAGCTGGGATAAGTATCGGGAAGCCCAAACCCGATGAAATCGAGAGCCGTCAGGGCCGTGATCACTCCGACCACACTGAAGGGAAGCAGGGTCACCACAATCGAGATCGCATTGGGCAGAACGTGTCGGAAAATGACACGGACCGGACCAGCCCCCAGAACCCGTGCAGCGGCAACGTAATCCCTTGCCTTTTCCCGGTAGGCAGCCGTTCTCATGTAATACGTAATCCCTATCCAGGAGAAGATACAGAGCACCAGCAGGATCGTCACAAGGGTCACATCCTCCCGACCGATCCGGTCGGCAATAATGATGACCACGTAAAGGAAGGGCACATTGGCCAGGATTTCAATGAACCGCTGCACCACGATATCAAAAGTCCCTCCCAGGTATCCCATCAAGCTTCCCAGGGTGATCCCAATCGCATAAGTCAACAACAGGTAGATGATGGCCGCCTGAAAGACCAGTTGCAGGCCTCCATAAATCTGGGCCAGGACGTCCCAGCCCCGCGAATCCGTTCCGAGATAATGCCGCGTCCTCACACTGGGTGGAAGAGGAGGGTAGCGTACCGCCTGCAACTCCGTGGTCTTCTCTTCCTCAGCTGCCCGAACCAAGTCCGCTCCCTTCACCGGGTCTGCACTGCGTATCCCATCCTTCCATTCGTAGTGACCGATGACATCGCCCGTAGACCGACTGTAGAATTCTTCACGCCCCTGCCGGACCCCTTTCCGAAAGCGCACCATTGAATGCCGCTTGTCCTTCTCATCAATATAATGACGATAGGCAAGACCGGAGTAGGCGGATCCCTCCCCCTCCCGGTAAAACACCCCTTCGGAGGCAATCAGGTTCTCCCGGACAGGCTCCGCAGAATCAAAGGTGGCATCGAAGGGGACCAGGGGAAGCAATACCCAGTTCGCCCCTCCCTCTTGCGCAAACACCTCCTTTAGCTTGCGATAGTCAACTTCACTTTTCCCCTTCTGGCCAAAGTCCTCTGCCGTATAACTCCGCTGTACAAACGCAGGACTGTAGATTTCCCCATCAAACTTCACCAGAAGGGCCCTCTTCCCCACGAGGGCGTGGTCGAGCAGGGTAAGAAAGAGTAATCCGACAAGAATCCAGAGAGAGACATAACCCCGCGTAATCGACCTAAAACGCTTCAGCTTACGGAGCGTCTGGGGATTCCAATTCACATTCCGAGACTTAGTCCCCAGGCAGAGCACTCCGACTGACATAAGGAGAGCGCAGAGGATATATCCAATGATATTGGCCTGATACTTCTTTCCCCATGACGCCGACTCAAGACCCTCCTCCTTGGCCTCAAAAGAGAAGAACCAGTCGAGAGTCGGCAAGGCCCACCCAGCATGATGTCCGACCACCGCGCACACGGTAATTACAACCAGAAGAATTCCTGTACGACGAAAGAGCATCTATCTAAAACGAATCCGTGGGTCTACAAACGCGACACAAAGATCGGAAATCACATTGCCGAAGAGCATCAGGGTCGCTGAGATTGTCAGAACACCTAACACCACGGGTTCATCCTTCTCCAGGATGGCATTATACTGGAGCAGGCCGAAGCCATTGATATCGAAGATCCCCTCAATGAGGAAGCTCCCGCCCACGATCAGGGTGACGTTCTGTCCGATCGTAGTAGCAATGGGTATGATGGAGTTGCGGAAGGCATGCTTGAATACCGCTGACCCATAAGGAACTCCCTTGGCCGTCGCAGTACGCACGTAATCCGCCGCCAGGTTATCCATCAGGTTGTTCTTCATCATGAAGGTCATGAAGGCGAAGCTTCCCACCAGATAGCAAGCTAGGGGCATCACGGCATGGTGAAAGAGGTCCAGGACCTTGGTTCCGAACGGGAGTTCACTGAAGTTCTCGGAAACAAATCCCGAAAGAGGGAACAGATCAAGACGGGCTCCGAGAAACACGAGGAGAAAAGAACCCAGAACATAACCCGGAATCGCGTATCCGGAAAAGACTGCAATGGACGAAACATTGTCGAGCCAGGTGCGATGTTTGATCGCCTTCACAATCCCGAGGGGAATACAGATTCCATAGATCAGGATCATCGAGATCACTCCGTAGAAGAGAGAAATTGGAATTCGGTCGCGCACCAGACTGATGACTGGGTCCTGGTACTTGTCTGAGTCCCCGAGACTCCCCTGCAAAAGACCATCATGCCGGGCTCGATAGAGGACGACCCGCTCCTGTAACTTCTCTGAGCCTGGTAGCTCTAGGCCCCCTGCATTCCTTTTCCACCGCTTCTCCAATTCCGGAGCCTCAACAAGACGGACTTTCCAGTCATATTCTTTAATCCGTTTCTCAAGGTCCTGCTGCTCCTTCTCCGACGAATCCTCTGAAGCCCTTATTTCGACAACCCCCTCCCCGTTCCGAACTACCTCAGCAACCATGATCGTGCCAGGCACCGGAACCGAAACCTTAACCTCGCCCTTCTTGAAGCTCCGCGCGGTCCGCTGCACATCCCTGGGCAACACGCCCACCCATTCGAAATAAGAGCGCATTGCTCCCTTCTCCCGCCGATGCTTCTCCTCGATCTCAAAAAGCTGTTCCGGGCTGATTGCCACCCCTTCTGACTCCTTCATCCCCGAGACCCCGCCTTGCTCACTGGCAGCGGCCCCCATCATTTCCTGCAGATCCTTCTGCACAGGCCCCCCTGGGGCAGCCCGCATCAGAATGAAAACCAGCATCGTAATCCCGAGCAGCGTCACAGGAACCAGAAGTAGACGCCGGAGAAAATAAACCTTCATGGAATAGAGCCTTCAAGAGGAGGAACCCTCCCGGTTCTAGCCTCCCCGGGGGACGAATCAAGCCTGCGGGTTATTCATCCTCACATGTGCCTGAAATTTGCCAAAAAAGCAGCCGATACCGCAAAGAGCTTTGCCAAGAGGGGGAGATCTGTTGCATCGTCTCCCCAATGCGCGCGCTCGCTCTCAACGCCCTTGCTCTTCGGAGTGCGCTCTCGCTCCCCTGTGTCGCCCAAATAGCTTTCCCAAAACACCGTGGAAAGCTTCCACCCATGCGTATCTTCACGATCCTGTGCCTGCTGACAGCCTCTCTTTTCACGGGAGCGTGTAAGCAAGGCGAGACTGCGGTCGATCGCGCCACCAGAGAAGGCATCCTGATCATGGGCAACACTTCCGAGCCAAAAGGCTTGGATCCGCATATCGTCAGCGGGGTCCTCGAGAGTAACATCATCAGAGCCCTTTTTGAGGGACTGGTGGTCGGCCACCCTTCGAAGGACGGAGTGGCATTGCCTGGAGTAGCAGAGAAATGGTATCCGACTGATCCCCAAAAACCTGACGAGTGGGTCTTTGAGTTGCGCAAGGATGCCAAATGGTCAGATGGCACCCCCCTAACCGCCGAGGATTTTCTCTTCTCCTTCCGCCGTATCCTCAGCCCGTCACTGGCCTCGGATTATTCGTTCATGCTTTACTACATCAGGGATGCGGAACCCTACCACAAGTCACAGCGATCCTACCTCACCTGCCGCAGCGATGAATCCTTTCCGGTGGAGTGGGAGACGCTGAAAAAAGTCGACTTTGGTCCGAATGAGAAGGGATCAACTGACTTCAACAAAAAAGGACTCGACCACCTCAAGGCGGAGCAGATCCGCCTCCTGCAATCAGATCCAGGGCTGTTCGAGTGGCCCGAAGAGGTAAGTCAGGAAGTACGCGAGACCCTTATTCAAAAAAATCTGGAATTTGCGGAAAGCGGAAAGGATCTCTGGGACCTGATTGATTTCGGTGCCACGGCACCTGACCCCTTCACCCTGAAGGTAAAACTCAACTCTCCAATCGCCTTTCTTCCCGAGATCACCAAGCACTACACATGGTATCCGGTCCCCAAGCACAGCATCCTTGAGCACGGCAGAATTGGAGATCGCTTTACCGACTGGACCAAGCCTAAGAACATCGTGAGTAACGGAGCCTTCATTCTCACCTCTTGGAAATTCAATGACCATATCCAAGTAGAGCGTAATCCCCGCTACTGGGACCGGTCCAATGTTGGCATCAACGGTATCCGCTACCTGCCGATTTCAAACCTGTACACCGAGGACCGGATGTATTTTGACGGGCAGATGCACGTCACCTACACGCTGGCACCTGAGCTGATTGAATATGCCCGGGAACGCTATCCCGACGAGGTCCGCAACGAGCTCTATCTGGGAACCTACTTTATCCGCGCAAATGTCACCCGGGAGCCCTTTACCGACCCGCGCGTGCGCATGGCCTTCTCCAAGGCGATCGACCAGCAGTCCATGATTACCAACGTCCTGAAAGGCGGTCAGAAACCAGCCGGTGGGCTGGTTCCGCCCTTCGGAGATTACCGACCGGCCAAGACAATAGGCTTTGATCCGGAGGGAGCCCGCAAACTCCTTGCTGAGGCTGGTTACCCAGGGGGCGAAGGAATCCCGGAAATTGAGTATCTCACCACCGACAAGGAAACATCGAAGGCCACCGCCGAGGCTTTACAGGCGATGTGGAAGGACAATCTGGGAGTAAGCGTTCGGATCAAACAAATGGAATGGACGTCCTATATCACCACCATGTTCGAGAAGGATTACGGCCTCGCGGCGGGAGGTTGGATTGGTGATTATCTGGACCCTCTGACATTTCTGGATATGTGGATGAAGGACGGCGGCAATAATCGTACGGGCTGGCATAACGAAGACTTTGAGGCCCTTTTGAAAAAGGCCGGTAATACCGGTGAGCCCGGAGCACGCTACCGGATACTGGAGGAGGCTGAGGCTCTCTTCCTCTCCGAGACCCCCATCCTGCCCCTCTTCTGGTACACCCGTAACTACCTCATTCACCCCGACGTCAAGGGCTGGGATCCGCTGATCCTGGACAACCATCCCTACAAGTTCCTCCGACTTGAACGAAATTCGGAGCTCTAACTGCAGAACCCCTTTGCTGATGCTCCGCTTTATTGCCAGTCGACTTCTGCAGGGCCTGTTTGTCCTCTTCGCCCTCTATACGATCACGTTCTTCCTATCCAAGGCTATGCCGGGGGAACCGTTCACTGGAGAAAAAAATCTCTCTGAGGAATCCAAGTCCTATCAGCGTGCCCTCTATGGACTCGACAAACCCCTCCTTCACCAATATCTCATCTATCCGAAAAACATCATCACCGAGGGCTCATTAGCGGTCTCCACCAGCAAGGGCCGGCCGGTCAAGGACATCATCTCCCAGTCCTTCAAGGTGTCAGTTATTCTAGGCCTTAGCGCTCTTGGCATCGCGATCTGCATCGGTGTTCCCATCGGTATGATCTCCGCAGTCCGCAAAAACAGCTGGGTGGACTGGGGGACCATGACCATCGCCATGATAGGAATCTGTGTACCGGCATTCACCATTGGACCATTATTCCAGATTTTCATTGCTGCCAATCTCCCGGGAATCAAGGTGGCCGGCTGGGGGAATCCGCAGGACATCCTGCTGCCGGCTATTACCCTGGGCCTCTCAACGGCAGCCTACCTTGCCCGCCTAACTCGTGGCGGGATGCTCGAAATCCTTTCTCAGGACTACATCCGCACCGCACGCGCTAAGGGAATTCCAGCAAGCAAAGTCATCATACGCCATGCACTGCGCGGAGGAATCCTCCCCTCGGTGGCTTTCATTGGTCCGGCCTTTGCCGCCTTGATCAGCGGATCCTTTATTGTCGAGACCATCTTTCAGGTCCCGGGCATGGGGCAGCATTTTGTGAATGCTGTCATCTCACGAGATGAGTTCCTACTCCTCGGCGTGGCCCTCTTCTTCGGTTTTTTAATCGTGATCATGAACCTTGCCGCCGATCTCCTGACCGGCATTCTCGACCCGCGGGTACGCATTACCGGAGACTCCTCCAAATAACACATGACTGCCGCAACCCAAGGAACCGAAAAAGCAGAGAGCCGAGATCCTTTCCAAGGCGATGACTCGTCGCTACATGCTGAGCGTGGTTCGTCACTATGGCGGGACGCCTGGATCCGCATGGGAAAAAACAAGGTCGCCGTTATAAGCCTGATTCTCTTCGTCATCACCTGCCTGCTCTGCTTCGGGTTTGCCTGGTTATGTAAGGATCCCATTCAGCAGGATTTAACTAATAAGTTTGCCTCGCCCTCCGGCGAGCACTGGATGGGCACCGACGCCATGGGACGGGATCTATTTTCCCGAATCCTCTACGGCGGGCAGGTCTCCATCCTCGTTGGTTTGGTCGCTACTTTTGTCGCAGTTACCATCGGTGTCGCCTACGGTGCGATCTCCGGATTTTATGGGGGACGTGTTGATGCGCTCATGATGCGCACCGTAGATACTTTGCTGTCTATTCCTTTCCTGATGGTTGTCATTGTCCTACAAGCGGTGCTCTCAGAGTGGTCGGGAAATACCTCAAAATGGATTGTGGATACGTGGGGGTGGAACAAGGAGTTTACCAACAGGGCAACCAATGTCCTACCCCTCTTCTTTGCCCTCGGCCTGTTCGGCTGGCTGACTCTGGCACGTATTGTCCGCGCTCAGGTATTGAGCCTCAAGGAACGGGAATTCGTCGAAGCCGCTACATCCCTTGGTCTTTCCAAGCTCCGGATACTTTTCCGCCATATCATTCCCAACACCCTTGGACCGACCGTCGTTTACGCTACCCTGACTGTTCCAGGCTTTATCATGTATGAGGCAACTCTGTCCTACCTCGGCCTCGGCGTGGAGTCTCCCAACAGTTCCTGGGGAATCCTTATCAAGGAGGGCGCCAACTATCTGGAGACCAACCCACAACTGCTCATCCTCCCTGGTATCTTTTTTACTCTGACGCTGTTTGCCCTGAACTTCCTCGGCGATGGCCTGCGTGACGCTCTGGACCCCAAAGCCTCCAAGGATTAAATTCTATCGTCCTGATAAGATCATCCCCGGGACTTCAAAGAGGCATCTGCCCAAGAGGCTGCTGCCAGCATCCCAGCCTCCCTGAAAGAGAAGAAGCCTTCATGCTTTCCGGCGGGTCGACCTATGATGATATGGTCGAGAAAGTCGACTCCGAGAAGGTCGGCTGCGCAGGCAATCCGTTCTGTCATCTCCCGGTCCGCTCCGCTCGGAGAAGGATCTCCCGAGGGATGATTATGAATCAGAACAAAGCCATACGCCTTATGGAGAACCACTGGGTGAAGGATATCCCGCGGGTGCGCAACTGTCTCATTCAAGCTTCCTTCGGTGAGAATCAGTGATCGAGTAATCCGCAGCCGAGCATCGATCAAAGCGATTCGGAGGGTCTCGTGTCGGAGGTGCCCGACTTGTGGAAAGAAGATCTCGAAAACAGCCTTCGGGCCATCCAGCTGCTTCAGGTGCATTTTCTCACGGGCGACCCGTGCCCCAAGCTCGAAGGAGGCCACAAGTTGAGCAGCCTTGGCGATTCCGAGGCCGTGGTAACCGCACAGCTGCCTTACTCCGAGCCCGCCGAGAGCAATGAGGCCGCCATGGTCTTCGAGCAACTTGCGACCCAGATCGACAGCACTTTGCCCCTTGATCCCCACTCTCAGGAACACCGCGATCAACTCCTCATCGGTCAGTGCCTCCGGGCCCTCCGCTGCCATTTTTTCTCTGGGGCGTGCGCCGTAGGGAAGATCACTGATTGCCATCCTGTGATGACAGATGAAAACTGTTCTTTTGAACAGTTAATAGTGGCATTTTACCCGGAAAACGCGAGATAATTCTTGAGATTACACCCCGTTCAGGAGATGCCCGTTGCTCCCATCCTGCAACCAAGTAATCACTCGTTACCTTCCCCGGAGGCGGACTCTCCCTCACCTCCTTCAGCGACAGGTGCTGACTCGGGCGCCTCTTCCGCGACCACAGAGGGATCTTCCTCACCATCAGCGGAGATATCGGCTTCCGCCTTCTTAGCGTTCCGGGCATAAGCGGCACTACTCTGCTCTTTTGCCCACGAAGAAAACGCACCTTTGCTGACAACCTCCATGATTCCTACCATATCCCCATGGCCCTCGCCACACAACTGCGCACAAACAACACTGGTTTCGAGTTCCTTGAGAGGACGGAACCACATGGGAATATCAGTGCCCGGGATGGCATCCTGTTGAATCCGCATGGGCACAATCGCATATCCATGGATGACGTCTGTGGCTGTGATCTGAAGGATGGCCGGCTCACCTACGGGAAGCTTCAGTATCGGTGAAACAAAATCATCCCATCCGTTGGGGTCCTCAGGATCGATGCAGGGATCTCCTGCCTGCTGAATGAGGTGCCGGTCGATTCTCCCAAACTTTCCGTCAGCTCCAGGATAATGATAATTCCAACCGAACTGATACCCGATGACCCGCGCACGAACCGGATCCTGTGCCTGAATATCCTCAAAACGATCCGTTCTCTCCGCCCACAGAGGGAAGGCAAAACCGAGTAGAAGAACTGCCTCGAAGATCGCTACCCCTACCTCAAGATGAGTTGTCACGTGGTTTTGCACCCCATGGTAGGAGGCTTTGGGATTTCTTTTGCGCCAGAATCTCCAGCAGGCATAAAGGAAAAAGGTCGTCCACCCTATGAAAAGGGCGAGCATGAACCAGTGAACAAGGTCAATCATGTGATCAACACTCCCTCCGTGCTCCGAAAAGTTTTCCGGAATTCCCAGACGTTCGACAATGGTCTTAGCAAGAATTGGCATGGTTGCTCAGGGTGGAGAAAAAATTGGCTTCCTTCCTAATCGACATACTTGGGGTCCAGCGCTTCCCGCTCGCGGCGCACCATTCGAACCATGCAGATCCCTGTCGCTCCCAGCACTGGAATGACCGTCGCGAGCAGGAAAAATATGGACCAGCCCGCGGCGTCGCCCCCGGCTTCCTGAAAGGATTTGGCGCAGGTGGTGCAAGCGATATTAAGAGATTCAAAAAGCATGACTTGGATGGTGTGAACTTAGAGAATTAACTTTCGTGCCTTACGGTAAAAGTAGACCCCATAGACGGGAAATCCAATTGTTCCTGCTATTCCGGCCACCATGAGAATGGGCCGAATGACTCCTACCGTAACCGGAGCAAGGAACAGGGCCCAACCCGTCAGGAAGAGGCTGAGAAGAGTCGTCACGATGACGAAAACGATATGAAAGCCGCGAAGTGACATTGTTGGTTTAGTCTGAGGTAATTGGTTTCTCGGGGTTATAAAATCGATCCCCATCCACGGTATTGCCATACTCAATCGGATCAACGAAGGCCCAACCCGTCAGAAAAAACAAAACGATGCCCATTACCGCACTAATCAAAAGAACAAGGTAGATCGTCTTTCTCTCATGGTTGAGGTGCATGAAGATCGAGGCCACGAGACTGGCTTTGAATGTAGCAATCAGAAGTCCAATGACTGCATCCTTTGAGTCAAAGCCATGATCGCCGAAATCCAGCCAGGGCACAGTTGCCACCGCTACCGTCACCACTGTGAAAACGAACAGGATGAGGCCTATCAGTATATACTGCTTCTTTGCCTTCTGGATTGCTTCAGGTGTGTCAGCCATGGGCGATACAGGGGTTACATGAGGTAAAGGATTGGGAACAGGAAGATCCAGACCAGATCAACGAAGTGCCAGAAAAGGCCGCCGACTTCTACCCTGTTGGCAAGCCATTCAGGATTACGACGGTACAACCCCTTACTGAAAAAGAGGTAATACCCTAGAACAATAGCACCACCAATCACGTGAAGGCCATGTAAGCCGGTAATCGTGAAATATACGGCATAGTAGGTGTTCCACTTCGGAGTAAACATCGACTGCAATGACACTTTCTGGTGGGGGATCTCCAACTCAGGAAACGCATGCAGTTCATGAATTTCCTCATCTTTATGATTCGGTCCGGCGAAACCGTCCCAGAACTTCGGGCGAAGATCGGCATACTCTTTATCGCTCGGCTTAGGAGGGCGCCCTTCGTGCTGATCGACCCTCGCGTAATGCACAAGATCCTGCCAAGTGATACGATAGCGATCCGTCTCCGTTGGAACGCGCTTCGCGTTTCCTTCCTTGTCCCTGCCATACCCCTCGAGAAGCTCTTTCTCCAGTTCGGCAATTCGAGCCTTATGGTTTTTCCAGATCCTTTTGTAGTATTTCGCATGCTTGTTTTCCTCCGAGAAAATCCAACTTTTCTCGATCACTTCCAAAGGCTCCTTACCCGCCTCCTCAGCTTTCTGAGCCATCCAGC
>Ga0160423_10000779_pt1 | contig 26562 bp, 25 predicted proteins | sample CRUFie14St8metaG_FD_108191 | JGI IMG/M metagenome (GOLD analysis project Ga0160423, IMG submission 108191) | Marine microbial communities from the Costa Rica Dome - CRUD Field 142mm St8 metaG | ecosystem: Environmental > Aquatic > Marine > Oceanic > Photic zone | place: Costa Rica: the Eastern...
AAATTTAAAAAATGAAGGAAAAAAAAATATAGCGTCTATACTTAGTATGAATCCTATTTCTCTTAGTGATAATTATAAGATTCATTTTAAAGTTGCAAATGAAATGAATCGCGTTGAGGTTAATATAGAAAAGGAACGATTACTACCTTTTTTAAAAAAACATTTAAAAAATGATAAAATTAAGATAGAAGTTGAAATATCAGAAAATTCAAAACAAGAACAAATCTATACGCCGACTGAAAAATATCAGTACCTGCTCCAATTAAATCCTCAATTAGAAGAACTAAGAAAAAAATTCAATCTTGATTTTTAGTAAATATATATTATGTTAGGCTTAAAACTTCCATCAGACCCAAGATGGGTTGGCATTGCCAAGAAAAATATTGAAGAAATTTTAACTGACCATGCCTACTGTGAACAAAAAGCTGCTAGCTATGCTATATCGTTAATTATTGGTTTTCCAGAAAAAAAAGATCTTGTTTTAGCAATGATTGATCTAGCTCAAGAAGAATTGAGCCACTTCAAAATGGTACATGAAATTATATTAAAAAAAGGATATAAGTTAGGTAGAGAAAGAAAAGATGAATATGTTTTGAAACTTAATGCTTTCTTTCCAAAAGGAGGTTCAAGAACCGATCATCTAGTAAATAAACTTTTATGTGCTGCTTTAATAGAAGCAAGAAGTTGTGAACGTTTTCGAATATTATCAGAAAAATTAAATGATCAGGATCTTAAAACTTTTTATCGAAAATTAATGATTAGTGAGGCGCATCATTATACTCTTTTCTTAAAATTAGCGAGAAAATATTCTGTTGAAAAAGAAAAAGTAGATGATAAGTGGAAGTCTTTACTTGAATTCGAAGCAGAAATAATAAAAAAACTTGGGAATAAAGAATTTATTCATGGCTAATTTAATTACTGCAGTGATTCATAATACAATTCTCTAATCATCCCATCTGCAAGACCCATTTTAGGAACATAGATTACTTTAGCTCCACTCCAACTTAGTGTTTTCAAAAAAATTTCTGATGCAAGAACAATAACATCTGATCTATCAGGATTAAGACCCATCTGAATTATACGCTCTTCATAAGTTAAAGAATTGAGTTTATTATATATAGAACTCATTGCAAGATAAGTTATAGGTCTATTATCTTTTATATTTGAAATTTTATGAATCTTATTAATATTTCCCCCTGTTCCCATTAGATAAATTTTTTTATAAGGCTTAGTTTTTTTTCTAACCCAATCTTCAACTTGATTCCAGATTTTATAATCTACTGATTTATTTAATAACCGTACAGTTCCTATTTTAAAAGAAATCGAATCAATCCTTTTACCACCATATATTACACTAAATTCTGTACTCCCTCCTCCAACATCAACGTATAAATATGTTTTATCAATATCAATCGATTGAAAAACATCTGTTTTTGAAATTATCTTTGCTTCTCTTTTTCCATTGATAATTTCAATATTAATTCCAGTTTTATTTAAAACCTCATTAACAATAAGATGGCTGTTTTTTGCATCTCTGAGTGCAGAAGTTGCATAAGCTAAATAATTTTCAACACCATGGACATTCATTAAAATTTTGAAAGATTGTATAGACTCTAGAAGCCTATTAATGTTTCTATTTGAAATTTTACCAGAAGTAAATGAGTCTTCACCTAAACGAATAGGTACACGAACTAAAGAGTTTTTAAAAAATTGAGTTTGTTGCTTTGATTCTATAACATTGGAAATTAAAAGACGTACTGCGTTTGATCCTATGTCAATAGCAGCATATTTTCTAATTCTCATGAACAAGATTTATTTTTATAATACTCATAAATCTCAAACTGAGATCTTGTAGGTTTTTTTTTATTCATTATAAATTCATTTTGTCTTTCATAGTTTAATCTTCTACCTTTTATATTATCATTCCAAATTATTTCAAATACATCAATAATTTCTTTTTGAAGACTCGTATCATAGATCGGTGTTGCTACCTCAACTCTATTTTCAATATTCCGTGTCATAAAGTCAGCAGATGAAATAAAAATTTTTTCATTTCCACCATTATTAAAACTGTATACCCTTGAATGCTCCAAAAACTTATCAACCACACTAATGACTTCAATATTTTCGCTCATTCCTTTTACACCAGGAACTAAACAACAAATCCCACGAACTATCATTTTTATATTTACACCTGCATTGCTAGCTTCATAAAGCTTATTAATCATAGAGAAATTCGTTATTGCATTAAGCTTAAGTTTTATTCCGCTTGATAGCCCTAGTTTTTTATTTTTAATTTCATTATCTATTAGTTTCACTATAGCATTATGAGTATAATGAGGAGAAACAATGAGGTGTTTATATTTTTTTAATTTATAATGTACTTGTAAAAAATTAAATACTTTATTTACATCTCTAAGAATTTTTTGATTTGAAGTAAAAAGGGTGTAGTCAGTATATACTTTAGCGGTATCTTCATTAAGATTACCTGTACTTATAAATCCAAATCGCTTTCTTTTATTATTTATTGTTTTCTCTATAACACATATCTTAGAATGAACCTTAAGACCAGGAATTCCAAATATAAGTTCAACCCCAGCAGATTGCATCTGTTCAGCATAAATTATATTATTAGTTTCATCAAATCTTGCTTGGAGTTCAATTTGCACTAATACTTTTTTACCATTCTTAGCTGCGTTTATGAGTGCTCTTGCAACATTTGAGATTTTTGATAGTCTATAAATAGTTATTTTAATTAATGAAACACCTGGATCAAGAGCAGCTTCTCTTAGAAATTTTATTATATAAGAAAAACTATGGTATGGAGTATATAATAAATAATCTTTCTTTTCAATAGCCTTAAATAAGCTTTTTTCTAGTGAAAGCCCTGGTATAAGTAATGGATCATTTTTACTATATAATAAATCAGATCTTTTAAGTTTAGGGAAATTCATATAATCTCTTCTATGATGATATCGTCCCCCTGGAATTAAACTATCATCATTGTCAACTTTTAAAATTTTTTTTATTTTATTTAAAGTATCTGATCCAATATTTTTGTCATATACAAGTCTTACAGGTTCTGCTAAAACTCTTTCTTTAACACTTTCAATTATTTTATTTATATAACTTTTAGAAACATCACCCTCCATATCAAGTTCAGCATCACGAGTAACTTTAATCATATGTGAGTCTATACTCTTAAAGTCAAGAAAATTGAATATTATATGAAAATGATAGCGAATTAAATCATCCAAAAACATAATATACTGTTTGTTATTTATTTCTGGTAAAACAATAAATCTTTCTAAATCTTTTGGTAACTCAATTAATGCAAATTGGGTATTATTTTTATCAGATGTTTTCAAATTCAATTTCACAACTAAAAAAGCTAGGTTGTCAGAAAAATCTTGAGCCTCTTCTTCATTAATCATTATAGTCATCAAAGCAGGACTTACATTTTGAATAAAATATTCTTTTAAAAATGATTCGTGATCTTTCAGAACTTGTTTTTCATTTATAAAATAAATATGCTCATCTTTCAATTTGTTTTCAATTTTTGAAAGAATGTTCATACTTTCTGACTGTTGCTCAATTACTTTGTTGGTGATAGATCTGAGTAAATTCACTGCACTCTGTCCACCAAAAATCTTTTTTCCTGTTTTTTCAGACTGAGCAATCCTTTGAACTGTCGCAAAACGAACTTGAAAAAATTCGTCTAAATTATTAGAAAAAATACCTATAAACCTCAATCTTTCTAATAATGGAACTTTATCATTTGCTGCTTCTTGTAAAACTCTTGAATTAAAATCTAGCCAACTTAATTCCCGATTAATATATTTTTTAGATTTAATCATCTGATTTCAAAATAATTTTTGGTATCCCTAGCTTCAAAGCACCTTTTGAAATATTAGTCCAGCTACTTTGTGAAAAAGTTATTTCAGCCCAGGATGATGTTGGAAGATGTTCAATATTTGAATCACACAAAAAGTTTGTTGCATTTGTAAATGCAGGATTATGTCCTACACAAATAACATTGGAAAATGAATTTGGTATATCTCTTATAAATTTAATAAGCTTGGAAGATTCAAATGTATATAAATCTTTTTCTATATAAAGATTGCAGAAAGACAAATTTAACTGATTAATAATTATTGAGGCAGTATGAAGAGCTCTATTGGCTGGGCTTGAATAAAAAACCTCAGCATTAAAAAATATTTTTTTGCTTGCGATAGAAATTTTTTCTGTTTTTCGAATACCTTTCTCAGTCAATGGTCTATCTCGATCAGAAACATCAAAAGACCAGCTTGATTTTGCATGCCTAATTAAAATAAGCTTTTTCATGTTATGGCGCTAAACGTTCTAAAATCCAAAGTCCCGATTTTAATTGACATCTGACTCTATCATGCAACCTGTTTTGCCTGCCCTGCCAAAATTCTATACAAATTGGTCTTACCAAATATCCACCCCAATATTCTGGTCGTTTGATTTCTTTATTCTGATATTCAATCTTTAAAGCCTCCATCTTAGCTTCCATAACACTTCTGTCTGAAATTACTCTGCTTTGATCGGATACAATTGCTCCAATTTTACTACCAAAAGGCCTAGAGTCAAAGTATTTGTCTGATTCTATATTACTAATTTTTTCTGCCTCTCCCTTAATGATAACTTGTCTTTCAAGTGGTGGCCAAAAAAACGAAAGCCCTACTTTTGAATGATGTTCTATTGAAATACCCTTTTCACTTAGATAATTTGTAAAGAAAACTAAACCATCTGATTTAAATGCCTTTAAAAGAACTAATCTTGCCTTTGGGTAATCATCCAAGCCTAAGGTTGTTAATGACATAGCATTAGGTTCCTCAATTTCGGAACATGCTTCTGCTTCAGCAAACCAAGCTTTGAAAAATTTAATTGGATCCCCTTTCAAATCTTCTATATCTAGATTATTTTTTTCGTATGATTTTCTTAAATGTCCTAGATTATTATCGTCCATGTTATTTGCAATTTACGATTGATTTTTTTTAAACTAAAAAGGTTTTAAAGTCTTCAGACAAATCTACGTCTTTAAATATGGTAGATGCTTCATTAAAAAAAATATTTTTGTCAATATATCTACTAGAATAGTGTCCTAAAATTAGCTTTTTTACTTTAGCTTCTTTCGCAATTTTTGCAGCCTGTATTGCTGTGCTATGTTTTGTTTTCTCAGCTAAATCAATATCTTTTTCTAAAAATGTTGATTCATGATATAATAAATCAACTTGTTTAATTAGTGGTATTAAATCTCTGTTATAGGAAGTGTCACTACAATAAGCATATCTTTTTGGCTTTTCAGGATCGAAAGTTAATTCATTGTTTTTGATATTAGTACCATCTTCTAATAATATTGATAATCCTTTTTTAAGTTGATCAAAATGGTATGGTTTTAAATTTAAACCATTAATTGCTTTTGAATTTATCTTACGACATGAGCTTCTTAATGTAAAAAGAAAACCATTTGTATATACTCGATGATCTAGAGGTAGTGTCTCAACTGAAACACTCTCCTTTTCATATATGGTTTCACTGATTTCAGATGTTAATTCGTGAAAATTAAGAGGATAATTTGTCCAAGAATTGGCTAGTTTAAGTTGTAATGTTATAATTTCCTTTATTCCTTTAGGTCCGTATATATTTAAAGTTTTTGTTCTCCCTGTAAGACGAAAAGTACTAATTAAACCAATTAATCCATAAAAATGATCTCCATGTAGATGGGAAATAAAAATGTGATTTATTCTATTAAACTTAATTTTTGCTTTTCGTAATTGCATTTGAGTTCCTTCCCCACAGTCAATTAAAAATAACTTGCCATTCATTTCAATAAGCTGAGAAGAAGTATGCTTATCCTTTCTTGGTGTTGCAGAATAACATCCTAATATTGTAATTTTCATAACTAATATCCAATTTCGCGTTGTATTTGTTCAAAGGATATAAAATCAAAAGCTTCAATTTTTGTTGGAATAATATTCCATTCTTTATTAAATTTTAAATTAATATCATTATCAATTACAATTACTAAACACTTTTTTACATTTTTTTGATGTTCAAATATTTTTTCAATGAATTCTTTTTTAGGGGCTACTTCTATACAATCAATAATAAAATCAATTTTAGTATTAATAAAATATTTCATGAATTCTAATTGATTTTCATAAATTTTCGCAAAATCTGTATAACCAATTCCTTGTTGATTAATATCTATCATTAGGCAGATATTTTTATTTGAGATCCCAATAAAAATATTATTGCCATTCTAATTGCTACACCATTTTCAACTTGATCTAAAATTATAGTATTATCTGAGTCTGCGACTTCACTTGAAATTTCGACTCCTCTATTAATTGGACCAGGGTGTAAAATGACAATTTTTTTTCTAAGTTTTTCTAGGGTTTGTTTATTAATTCCAAAATTTTGATTATACTCTCTGTTAGAGGGAAAATAATTAATATCCATTCTCTCGTTTTGAACTCTTAGAACATTTACAGCATCGCACCAATTTAAAACATACATTAAATCATCAGAAATTGTAACTCCTAAAGAATCAATATTTTTAGGAATTAAAGACTTTGGAGCACAAAGCTTAACATTCGCGCCTAACATTTTGAGAGCATATATATTTGAGAGAGCAACTCGTGAATGTAAAATATCACCTAAAATTGCAATTTTCTTTCCCTTTAAATTTCCTAGTTTTTCTATCAATGAATAAGCATCTAATAGCGCTTGAGAAGGATGTTCATGAGTGCCATCACCAGCATTTATTATTGAGCAATTATTAACCTGATTTGACAAGAAATGTGCTGCACCAGGATGAGGATGACGAATTACAATCATATCTACTTTCATTGCTAAAATATTTTTTACTGTGTCAGTCAAAGTTTCACCTTTTGAAATAGAAGATTGACCAACAGACATGTTTATGACATCTGCAGATAATCTTTTCTCTGCCAATTCAAATGAGAGTTTAGTTCTTGTGCTATTTTCAAAAAATAAATTAGCAATTGTTATATCTCGGAGGCTTGGAACCTTTTTAATTGGCCTATTTATAATTTCTTTAAATTGTGAAGCTGTTTTAAAAATTAATTTTAGGTCTTCAATTTGAAGGTATTTGATTCCCAAAAGATGTGGAACAGTTAATTTATTCATTTATTTTTTCTTCTAAATACACTAAACATTTAATTGAACCTTTGGACCAAACTACACGAACTCTATCTCCTTGTATTGCATCAATTTGTGCACCTAAATAGTCAGGTTGTATAGGTAAATGACGACTAAATCTTCTATCAACTAATACTAGAAGTTCAATAGATTTTGGTCTTCCGTAGGTATCAATAGCAGTCAATGCAGATCGAATACTTCTACCAGTGAATAATACATCATCAATAAAAACAACTTTTTTACCCTCAACCATTTCATTCATTTCAGTAGAATTCGCATTCAATGGTTTTTCTTTTCTCCTAAAGTCATCACGAAAAAAAGTAACATCTAATTTACCATATTTAATTTCTCTAATATCTTCCTCTTTTAATAATCTAATTATCTGATCAAGAAGCAGAACACCCCTTGGTTGCATACCAATAAGAATGCTATTTGAAAAATCTCCATGCCTTTCTATTAATTGATGACAAAGTCTCTTTAAAATAGCTGTGACTTTTTTTTCACTTAGAAGAATTTTGGGTTTCACAACAATTATAAAATTATAACAAAAGTATTATTTTCTTAAGTATAAAAAAAGCCCTCCTTGTAGAGGGCTTCTCTTCATAAAGAATTTTTAACATTGCTTTATTTATCATCTTCCATTTTTTCTTTAAGATTTGCTAAAGCATCTAGGTCTCCTAAAGTAGTTTTTTCAGAGTTTGTAGTTTCTAATTTCTTAGAGTTACGTTTAATATTTTTTATTTCTTTTTCCTTGAAAGTAACTGTGTGAGATGCAACAATTCTCTTGAATTCTTTATTAAACTCAATAATTTTAAATGTAGTTTCTTCTCCTTTAATTAACTTACTTCCATCCTCTTTTTCCATATGACGCAAGGGAACAAAAGCAGTAATATCGTCATTAAAGTGTATTGTTGCTCCTTTATCTACAATTTCATCAAGTTTCGCTTCATGCAAGGTGTTGACTGCAAAATCGTTTTCATATTTATCCCAAGGGTTATCTTTCGTATGTTTATGTCCAAGGCTTAATTTTCGTCCCTCAACATCTAGTTCTAAGACAATGACATCAATTTTTTCACCTAAAGTTAAAACCTCAGAAGGATGTTTGACTTTTTTTGTCCAAGATAGATCAGAAATATATACTAAACCATCAATTCCTTCTTCCAATTCAATGAAAACTCCAAAGTTTGTGAAGTTTCTAACGATACCAGTATGCTTAGATCCTATGGGATATTTTGATGTAATATCTGTCCAGGGGTCTGGAGTTATTTGTTTTATCCCTAAAGACATTTTTCTCGATTCTCTATCTAGGGTTAGAACAATAGCTTCAACATCATCTCCTACTTTTACGAAATCTTGTGCTGATCGTAAATGAGTGGACCAGGACATCTCAGAAACATGAACAAGTCCTTCTACACCTTCTTCAATTTCAATAAATGCACCATAGTCTGCAATTACGACAACTTTTCCCTTTACTCTATCGCCTTCTTTAAGGTCATCTGATATTTTATCCCAAGGGTGAGCGCTTAATTGTTTTAGACCTAGCTGTATCCTAGATTTATTATCATCAAAATCAAGTATAACAACATTCAATTTTTGATCAAGTTCAAGTATTTCACTGGGATGATTAATACGACTCCATGAAAGATCTGTAATATGAATAAGACCATCCACACCACCAAGGTCAATAAATACTCCATACGAGGTTATGTTTTTTACTATACCTTCAAGAACTTGACCCTTCTCTAATGTACCAATTATTTCTTTCTTTTGTTCTTCAATGTCTGCTTCGATTAAAGCTTTGTGAGACACTACAACATTTTTAAATTCATGATTAATTTTAACAACCTTGAATTCCATTGTTTTATTAACGTACTGATCATAATCACGAATTGGTTTCACATCAATTTGTGATCCTGGTAGAAATGCTTCAATACCAAAAACATCAACAATCATTCCTCCTTTTGTTCTACATTTTACAAAACCACTAACAATTTCAGAATTATCATGCGCATTGTTAACTCTGTCCCAAGCTTTAATAATTCTTGCTTTTCTGTGTGAAAGAACAAGTTGTCCTGTTCGGTCCTCTCTTGTGTCAACTATTACTTCGACTTTATCTCCAACTTTCAAATCAGGATTGTATCGAAATTCGTTTAATGAGATAACACCTTCTGATTTTGCATTTATATCAATAATCGCCTCTCTATCAGTCATGTAAACAACTGTCCCTTGAATGACATCTTCATCGGAAGTATCTACAAAGTTATCCTTTACAAGTTTTTCAAATTCAGCTAACTGTTTTTCATCAATCACATCTATACCTTCCTCGTAATTATGCCAATTAAAATCTTCAAGGAAAGAGTTCTCCTCTTTTTTGGAAGAGTTACCAGATTTTAATTTTATTTCATCAACGATTTCCTTATTAGCTTTTGCTTTTGAAGATTTTTTTACTGGGTTTTCCTTTTTTGCTGTTACTTTCGAGATCGTTTTTTTAACAGTTTCTTTTTTTGCTGTTACTTTCGGAGTTGTTTTTTTAACAGTTTCTTTTTTTGTTGTAGCTTTTGACTTATTATTAGTGTTATTTTTAACTTCAACGTCTTTTTCGGAGGTCTTCTTTGCCATTTGGTAAGAATAAAATTGTATTCTGTCTCATGGAAAACCTTAACTAAATTAACAGAAGGGATTAGTTTTATTTAATTGCTTTCGATTTTCCTAAATAGTTAAAAGCTTGCAAATTTAATAGTAATTATTTCATCTACAAGCTATAATTTAAATTTTTTCATACAAAAATCAATTTATTTTTTTTGAAATATACTCCCACAATGTCTTAAAAACTTGATTTTCTGTTAAATCACTTACATCTATTTCCACAGCATCAGAAGATTTCCTTAGTGGATTTAATGATCTATTGGTATCAATTCGGTCTCTTTCAATGATGTTTTCAAGAACTTGACTATATTTTTCATTATTCCCTTTTTTATATTGCTCGAGGTATCTCCGTTTTGCCCTAACTGATTGTATTGCATTAAAAAAAAATTTACATTCTGCATTTGGAAATACTACTGTTCCTATGTCACGCCCATCCATTACCAAACCTTTATTTTTACCATAGTTTCTTTGTCTTTTAAATAGAAAATTTCTTATCTCAGGAATCATCGCTAATCTGCTAACATTACTATTAATAATTGATTTTCTAATATCATTTTCTACTTCTTCACCATTCAAATAGATTTTCTGTGCATTATTCGATCTTTTGAATTCAATATTAATATCTTCAAGAGATTTAATTAAAATATTGGTTTTTGATTCTTCTAAAATATTTTCTCTCATGGCATAAAGAGTTACAGCACGATACATAGCACCAGAATCAATGTAAACATAATCTAATTTTTGTGCTATTTTTTTAGCTTGTGTGCTTTTACCTGTAGAGGCATAACCATCGATAGCTATAATTATTTTTTGCTTTCTCAAATAATAATTTTTAGTTAGCCCTATATTAATTTTTTTGAATTTAATGCTTTTTGAGATGTTATTGCAAGAGCAATTACATCTCTCATTTCACTAACGTAATGGAATTTCAATCCTTTTAAATAGGTTTGCTTTATTTCGTCTACATTTTTTTTATTTTCCTTACAAAGAATGATTTCCTTTATGTTTGATCTTTTAGCAGCTAGAATCTTTTCCTTTATACCTCCAACAGGAAGCACTTTTCCTCTTAGGGTAATTTCCCCAGTCATTGCTAGGTTTTTTTTAACTCTTTTCTGTGTAAATAATGATACTAAAGAGGTTAGCATAGTAATTCCAGCACTTGGTCCATCTTTTGGTGTTGCTCCCTCAGGGACATGGATATGTATATTATATTTATCAAATTCAAATTTATTTAGATTTAATTCGGTTGAATTGGCCTTAATAAATTCCATTGCAATAGTAGCGGATTCCTTCATGATTTTTCCTAAGTTTCCGGTAATACTCAAATTACCTTTACCAGGAGAGATTGCTGATTCAATAAAAAGGATATCACCTCCAACAGAAGTCCATGCTAATCCAGTCACCACCCCAGCAACTTTATTATTTTCGTAGATATCTCTTGAATTTATAGGTGGCCCCAAAATTTTATGCAACTCTTCAGAATCGGGATTTTTACTATACTCTTCCTCCATTGCAATTGACTTAGCCGCATAACGAACAGTCTTAGCAACTTGTTTTTCTAGACCTCTTACACCTGATTCACGAGTATATCTTTCAATAATTTTTTCAAGAACTGATTTTTTTAATTTTAGTTTTGTAGATTGAATACCATGTTCTTTTAATTGTTTTGGTAAAAGAAATTTTTGTGCTATACCAGTTTTTTCTTCCAATGTATAACCATTAACATTGATTATTTCCATTCGATCTATTAATGCACTATGAATTGGAGCAAGATTATTTGCTGTTGCAATAAACATAACTTTGGAAAGATCATAACCATACTCTAAATAATTATCGTAAAAGTCAGTATTTTGTTCTGGATCTAATACTTCAAGAAGTGCTGATGCTGGATCTCCCTGATAACTAGTTGATAATTTATCAATTTCATCTAAAACAAATACTGGATTAGATGTACCTGCCTTTTTTAAGCTCTGAATAATTCTTCCAGGTAAGGCTCCTATATAAGTTTTCCTATGCCCCCTTATTTCAGCTTCATCCCTCATTCCGCCTAATGAAATACGAACATATTCTCTTCCCAGCGCCTCAGCAATTGATTTACCTAATGAAGTTTTACCAACCCCAGGAGGGCCATAAAGGCAGAGAATTGGAGATTTCATATCATTTCTGAGTTTTAATACAGCGAGATATTCTATAACACGTTTTTTGACTTCCTCTAAACCAAAGTGATCACGAGTTAGAATTTTTTGAGCACGTTTTAAATCAAAATTGTCTTTTGAAAAATGATCCCATGGGAGATCTAAGAAAAGTTCTAAATAATTTCTCTGAATAGAATATTCCGCAACTTGAGGATTCATTCGTTGCATTTTCATTAGCTCTTTATTAAAGTATTTATTTACTTCAAAGGTCCATTTTTTGTTTTTTGATTTAGTTCTCATTTCCTCTATTTCCTCCTCATATGAAACACCGCCTAGCTCCTCCTGTATTGTTTTCATTTGTTGGTGTAAATAATACTCTCTCTGTTGAGAGTCCATCTCACTTCTAACTCTGGACTGAATATCATTTTTCAAAGCTAATTTTTGATACTCTTCATTCATATGCTTTAAACACTTAATGGCTCTCTTATGTAAACTAAATTCAGAAAGAATTTTCTGTTTTTCAATAACACTAACATTCAAATTTGAAGCAACAAAATTTATTAAAAATGAAGGTGTTTGAATATTTTTTATTGCAAATGTTGCTTCAGAGGGAATATTAGGATTTTCATTAATTATTTGCAAGGCCAAATCCTTTATCGAGTCAATTGTTGCATTAAATTCTTTATCTTTTTTTTGAGGAATTTTATCTTCAACAGACTCAATTGACGCCTTCATATATGGTTTTTCTTCGATAATATTATTAACCTTAAATCGTTTCTTACCTTGGATAATTATAGTAGTATTTCCATCAGGCATCTTAAGAACCCTAAGTATTTGCGCTAACGTTCCCAATTCAAATATATCTTTTGCACCGGGATTTTCAATTTTTTCATTTTTCTGAGCTACTACTCCTATAGTTTTATCTTTTGAATTAGCATCTTTAATTAATTTGATTGATTTATCTCTTCCAGCTGTAATTGGTATCACAACTCCAGGGAATAATACAGTATTTTTCAAAGGTAAAATGGGAACTATTTCTGGTAGAGCTTCACTCTCAAGAGCTTCCTCATCCTCAGTTGTCATAAGTGGTATTAAATCTGCTTCTGATTCTACATCCTGTAGTGACAAATTGTCAATCACACTAAAAAAAGATCTAGCCATAAAATGTATTTAAGTCATTATGTCACTTATAAATGATTAGTTAATTATAAAACTAATACATTAAGTTATCAGTGAATAACTATAATTATATTTATATATAGTGTCAATATTTGTGCCAATATATTTTTAGAATATTAATATTTCAAAATAGAAATAAATGAAAGTATTTAAGATCTCAGATATTTAAATTATGAAAATATCTTAATGATTAAGAATCGTTAATTTGAAGATTTTGGAATTCTCATCAACATAAAAGCTCCAAAAACGAAAAATATTATAAAAAATAAAATTCCATTCCTCATACTACCTGAAATTTGATCTACTAAACCAAAGCACAGCATACCTATAACTATACCTATTTTCTCAGTTACATCATAAAAACTAAAAAAAGATGTAGTATCAAAAGTTTTTGGTAATAATTTTGAATATGTTGAACGAGATAAAGATTGTAAACCACCCATTACCAATCCTACAAATCCAGCAACACTATAAAATTGAGTTGGTGTTTTTGTAAAATAAGCAATGATACATAAAACAACCCAAAAGAAATTTATGAAAATTAATACTGGAATATTTCCAAAATACTTTGAAGCACGAGCAGTTAAAATTGCTCCAAAAATGGCAACCACTTGTATCAATAAAATGCTAACTATTAAGCCTAATGTCTTTTCTTTTGAACTTCCCCATGATATTTCTTCTTCACCAAAATAAGCAGCAACTAACATTACTGTTTGTAATGCCATGCTATAAAGAAAGAAAGCAGGTAAAAAACGTTTTAATTTAGTTTGGTTTTTAAGCTCTTTATAAACTAATTTTAATTCTTTATACCCATTCCAAAAAATATCCTTTGTAACCTTGACCTCCCTATTACTTTTTGGTAAAAAATAGAAAGAATATTGACTAAACAAAGCCCACCAAATTCCGACAGAAACGAAAGAATATTTCATGGCAGTCATTGATGCTTCTGAACTAGAACCCTCTATTCCAAAAGAATTTGGATTCATGATAATCATCAAATTAATTAATAGAAGAATTACACTTCCTATATATCCGTAAGAAAAACCCCTTGCACTTGCAATATCCTGTTGATCAGGATATGCAATATCTGGTAAATATGAATTATAAAAAACTAAACTAGCCCAAAGTCCTATTAGTGCAAAAAAATAGAAAAATAATCCTAAATATATTGTTTGTAATTCAAACCAATACAAGCCCAAACAAGAAATAGATCCTATGTATACAAAAATTTTCATGAACCTTTTTTTATTACCTATATAATCTGCTATTCCAGATAAAATTGGTGACATAAGTGCTACAACTACAAATGCAAAAGCTGTTATAAAACTAATGACTGCAGTATTTTTTATTTGATAACCAAAAAAAGAAATAAAATTTATTTCTGAAAATATAAGTCCATAGTATATTGGAAATATAGCTGATGAAATTACAAGAGAGTAAACAGAATTAGCCCAATCATAAAATGCCCAAGCATTAATCAATTTTTTACTGCCTTTCTTAAGTGCGATTTTATTAAATATCATAAAAATTTTAAAGAACTAAAGTAATAAATTAAAATTGACACATTCGAGCTTGTTAAAGTTTTGAAATTAAATTTTAAATATGATTATGCGTTAAACAATAATTAATTCTATTAATATTTATTGATCTTATGGTAATTCTTATTTTGAGGTAAAATAAAGAATTTTTAATTTTGGATTGCTATGAATAAATTCCTCTTCTACTCGACTTTATTTTTTGTTTTTGGCTGTCAATTAAATTCTCAAAACAAAAATGAAAATAAAAAATATAAAATCAACAAAACAGATTCCGAATGGAAGGCTCAATTACCAAAAATGTCTTATTATGTTTTAAGAAAAGCAGGAACAGAGCGTGCTTTTTCTGGATCATTAAATTTTAATAAAAAAGAGGGTACTTATGTATGTGCCGGATGTCAAATTCCTTTGTATGAGTCTAAACATAAATATAATTCTGGTTCTGGATGGCCTTCCTTTGATCGTGGAATAGAAGAAAATTTAGAATATGATGTTGATTATAAAATTGGATACCCTCGCTCAGAATTGAAGTGCAATAACTGCGGTGGACATTTAGGCCACATGTTTAATGACGGACCAAAAAAAACAACTGGTAAAAGACATTGTATAAATTCAGCTGCTTTAAATTTTATTCCTGCAAATGAAAAACCGTGATAATTATCCTGTAAAAAAAACTGATACTGAATGGCGAGAACAACTTAGTGCCAATGAGTATAAAATTTTAAGAGAAAAAGGAACTGAATATCCTTTTACAGGACTCTATAACAACCACTTCGATAAAGGAACTTATGTCTGTAAAGGTTGTGATGCTCTATTGTATGACTCCGAAAATAAATTTGATAGTGCCTGCGGCTGGCCAAGCTTTGATAAAGCAATTCCTGGAGCAATTACATACATAAAAGATAATTCACATGGAATGATACGTACAGAAATTGTTTGCTCATCTTGTGGCTGTCATCAAGGTCATGTTTTCGATGATGGTCCTACTTCTACTGGAAGACGATATTGTGTAAATTCTGCAAGTATAAATTTTTGCCCTAAGGAAAAGTAAATTGCATTTCAAATATTCAATACTAGTTTTTGTAACTTTGAAAAGAATTTAAATTGATTTTTCATGACAGAATATGATGTTATTGTTTTAGGCAGTGGACCTGGAGGTTATGTCACTGCAATTAGAGCTTCACAGTTAGGATTTAAAACTGCAATTGTTGAAAAGGAAAGTCTTGGTGGGGTGTGTCTCAACTGGGGTTGTATACCTACAAAAGCCCTATTGAAGTCAGCTCAAGTATTTGAATATCTAAAACATGCAGATGATTATGGATTAATAATTAAAGAATATGACAAAAACTTTGATGCTGTAATTAATAGAAGTAGGAATGTCGCTAAAGGAATGAGTAAAGGAGTTCAATTCTTAATGAAAAAAAACAAAATTGATATTATCGAAGGCCACGGAAAAATTTTACCTGGTAAAAAAGTTTCTGTAACTAAAAATAAAGAAACTACGGAGTATAAAGGTCAGAATATAATTATTGCAACAGGAGCGCGTTCTCGAGAGATTCAAAGCTTACCTCAAGACGGGAAGAAAATTATTGGCTACAGAGAAGCAATGACACTTTCAAAGCAACCAAAAAAACTTGTAGTTGTTGGTTCAGGAGCAATAGGTATTGAATTTGCTCACTTTTATAATGCAATGGGTACAGATGTCACAATAGTAGAATATTTAGATCGAATCGTACCTGTTGAAGATGAAGAGATTTCAAAACAACTAGAGCGATCTTTTACTAATAGCGGAATTAATATCTTGACAAGTACAGAAGTAAAATCAGTTGACACAAAAGGAAAAGATATAAAAGTTACCTTAAAAACCAATAAAGGAGAAGAAATAATAACTGCAGATACCATTCTTTCTGCTGTAGGTATCAAAACAAATATTGAAAATATAGGATTAGAAGAAGTAGGTATTGCTACCGATCAAGATAAAATATTGGTCAATGACTTTTATCAGACAAATATTCCTGGTTATTATGCTATTGGTGATGTTACAAAAGGCCAAGCACTAGCCCATGTAGCATCAGCAGAAGGAATTTTATGTGTTGAAAAAATTGCAGGACATACAATTGAACCTCTTGATTATGGAAATATTCCAGGCTGTACTTATTGCTCACCTGAAGTTGCTTCAGTTGGTCTTACAGAAAGTCAGGCTAAAGAGAAAGGGTTCGAAATTAAGGTTGGTAAATTTCCTTTTTCAGCATCTGGAAAAGCACAAGCTGGAGGTAATTCAGAAGGCTTTGTGAAAGTTATATTTGATTCTAAATATGGTGAATGGTTAGGATGCCATATGATTGGCTCTGGTGTAACAGACATGATTGCTGAAGCAGTATTAGGAAGAAAGCTTGAAACCACAGGTAGCGAAGTGCTTAAAACTGTTCATCCACATCCAACAATGAGTGAAGCTGTTGTGGAAGCTGTTGCAGATGCATATGACGAAGTAATACACTTATAAAATTATTTGTTTTAAAATTATAATTTTTAATTATAATATGGATTTAATAAATCTCTCAGCTGAATAGTCAAAAGCCGAAGTTTTTTCTACCACCTGTTTTTCAATATTAATTGCAATCGTATTCTTGACTGCTTCTATTGGCTTTTGGTTATTTAATAAAATTGAATTAGCTAAGGCTTATGTAACACCAAATTTAATCGCAGTTCTATTAATTCTGATAGCAGTATTATTAATCATCCTAATAGATAAAAAGAATGGCAAGCGTCATCTACAATATTAATAGCAATGATGAAAATTATATTTAATTATTGATGGAAAAGCATATGAAAGAATAAAGGTTTATAAAAAGAAAATAAATTTAATTGAAATTAAATAGCTTACTTTTTTAAAATTGTTTCAACACCAAGGCGATATGAATCAAGGCCAAAACCAACTATTAAACCTTTTGCGACAGGTGTTATAAAAGATTTATGTCTAAAACTCTCTCTTGAAAAAGTATTAGATATATGAATTTCAATTACTGGAGTATTGATGCTTTTTATTGCGTCTCCTATTGCCACTGAACTATGAGTATATGCACCAGCATTTAAAAGTATCAAATCGAAACTGAAGCCCACCTTATGAATACAATCAATTAGCTCACCCTCTATGTTTGATTGATAATAATCAAAAATTATTTTTGGATATTTTTTTTTTAAATCGGTAAAATAATTTTCAAAAGTACTATTGCCATAAATATCTGGTTCCCTTTTGCCTAGTAGATTTAAATTAGGACCATTTATAATACTGATTTTCATTTTTTATATTTTAGCTAAAATATAGAAAATACAAGTAATCCCCTAAAACAAAATTTTGAATTGGCATCAAGCTTTATCAGATTTTCAAATGTATCTAAAAATAGAAAGGGGATTATCACATAATTCAATTGAAAATTATAGTATAGATGTAAAAGCATTCCAAAATTTCTTGAAAAGAAAAAAAATTAATCAAACACCTTTAAACTGTGATGAAGAAACCATTAAACACTTTATATACCAGTCTTCGAAAATTTTAAGTCCTCACACCCAAGCAAGAAGAATAGCTGGTTTAAGGTCTTTTTTTGACTATTTAATTTTTGAAGAATATCGTAAAAATAATCCTACAGATTTAATCGAGGCACCAAAGTTAGGTAGAAAATTACCAGATATTTTATCTTTGGATGAGATTGAGCTATTAGTTAAAAATATTGATCTCGGTCATCCTCAAGGTTATCGAAATCGAGCAATTCTAGAAATATTATATGGAAGTGGTTTGAGAGTTTCTGAACTCGTAAATATGAATTTATCAAACTTGCTTTTCAAAGAATCTCTAATTAGAGTAATTGGAAAAGGAAATAAACAAAGATTAGTTCCTATGGGAAACATTTCTAAAAAATACTTAGAAATTTATATTAATGAGATAAGGGTTGTTCAAAAAATCAATTTGGAAAATCAGGATATTGTTTTTTTAAATAGAAATGGAAAAGGTCTTAGTAGACAAATGATATTTACCTTAATCAATTCGCTAGCTATTAAGTCTAATATTAAAAAAAAAATAGGTCCCCATACTTTTAGACATTCCTTTGCTACGCACTTATTAGAAAACGGAGCTGATTTAAGAACTATACAAATTCTAATGGGACATGAAAGCATAACCACGACAGAAGTATATACACATTTGGACACAACTCATTTAAAATCTGTAGTAGAAAAATTTCATCCTAGAAGTAAAAACTAAACTTCAACTACTAAGCGAAATCCTTCACCATGAATATTTAGTATTTTAACTTTATTATCTACACTTAAATACTTTCTTAATTTAGCAATATAAACATCCATACTTCTTGATGTAAAATAATTATCATCACGCCAAATTCTGTTCAAAGCTAATTCGCGTGGTAGTAAATCATTAAGATTCAACAATAATAGACGAAGAAGTTGGTTTTCTTTCGGAGAAAGTTTGTGTGAAGTTCCATTCTTATGTGATAGATAACGTAATTTTGAGTTAAAATTAAATTTACTAAAATTAAATTCAAATTTTTCATTATCAATTTTTACAGGTAAAGACTTTCTGTTAAGGACAACTTTTATTTTTGCAAGTAAAACTTCTGAGTCAAATGGTTTTGTCAAATAATCATCAGCGCCAATTTTAAAACCTCTTAAGACATCTTCTTTCAAATGCTTTGCTGTTAGAAAAAAAATTGGAATTGATTCATTTTTTTGGCGAATTTCTTTAGCTAAGGTAAAGCCATCTTTGTAAGGCATCATGATGTCTAATATACAGAGATCAAAATTATCTTTTATGAATTTTTCATACCCCTCAATTCCATTTTTCGCGAGAATAACATTATACTCATTTAATGAAAGATATTCTTTTAATATGCTTCCAAAATTTGGATCGTCTTCAACTAAAAGAATTTTTTTATTTGAATTTTTCATAAGTAAAAAGCATAAAATATTTATTTATTTCAATTCAAGTGGTAGTGTAATTATGAAGTTGGTTCCAACACCAAATTTACTCTCTAAAATGATTTTACCTTTGTGTAAATCAACTATTTTTTTTACATAAGACAAACCTAAACCGTGACCCTTAATATTATGAATATTTCCAGATGTTGCACGATAAAATTTATCAAAGATTTTTTTTTGAACATTTGGTGTCATTCCAATTCCATTATCACTTACAGTAAAAATTAAATCATTTTTTTGATTATAGGTTTCTATTTTGATATTAGGTTTTTTATCACAATATTTTATGGCATTATCCATTAAGTTTATGATAATATTGGTAATGTGATCCTTATTGCCATTTATAACATAATTAGAGGCATCTAGATTTGTATTTAAAATACCACCTTTATCTTTTAACAGAAGTTGAACATGATTTGTTGCTTCAAGTATAATTTTATGTAAATCAATAGATTTTTTATGAATTGTCTCGTTACTTTTTTGTAGTTGTGAAATCCTTAAAACATTTTCAACTTGAATTAACATCCTGTTGTTCTCTTCACGAATCAAATTTGCATATTGAATTAGTTTATTAGGAGTTTTTAGTGATTTAGGATTTGAAATAGCATCTAAGGCTAGATTAATAGTTGCGATTGGTGTTTTAAATTCATGTGACATGTTATTAATAAAATCTGTTTTAATTTCAGAGATCTTTTTTTGTTGTACAATTTGATACAATGCACTTGTGGAAACAAAAACAATAAATAAAGTTAAGAATAAGGTTAATCCTCCAACACTTAAAATTGAAGAGAAAACATATTTATCTTTTTCAGGAAACGAAACAATCAATTCATAATTCCTTATTCCTTTTTCATCTTGGAAAATAGGTATTGCATACCTAAACCCTTCTTGGTTTTCTTTAAAATTATTTGATTTTATTTTTGTTGATAAACCATTATCTAAAATCTGAAATTCGTACGGAGTAATAATCATTTTTGCATTAAACTCACTTTTAATTACAAAATCTAGTTCTTGGATATTCAAGCGCTTATGAATAGGAGTATTAGCAGTATAGTCCATAAAAGCAGAACGAATACGTTGATTTGATATATTCATTCTTTCAATTGTTTTTATCTTTTCAATTGATATTGCAATGTTATTTTCTCTATTAAAAACATCATTTTTGTTAATTATAGTCGTATTACGGACTTGTTTTACATCTGTAAGAGTTTCTAATGTATCACCTAATTTTGGGTTTAAATATGGAGTTATTTTATAATCTTCCTCTAAAATACCATAAGCATAATATGAAATTAAGTTGTTAGTTTTATCTTCATCTAAGAATAAAAAAACGTTAGCAAAAGTTGCGTCATCAGGTGTTTTAAGGGAATCCAACAAACGCTCATATGCACTTATGTAGTCATTTAACTCTCTTTCCTGAATTTGATCAGCAACACGAATCAGAGATTGCTGTACTGCAAGAGAAAACTCTTTCTCTTTGTCATTCCAAGCTGAAAAAATCCAATAGCCCTGAAGTATTATTATTCCTAAAATGGAAACAATCATAAAACTTACTAGTGATATAAATAAATTTTTTTTCATCTAAGATTTGATTTTGAGATAGGTATCGTTCTTTTTAAATTCTAAATCAAATATTCTAATTTTTCAGAAAAAATTATTTTTTAATTTTTTCAAATATTTCTTGTGCTTTTTTATACATTTTATCTAAACTAATGTTTTCAATAACATAATCTGCAAATTTTTCTTTTTTTGTATCACTCCATTGGTTTTTCATTCTATCTAAAACATCATTATGCCTGATCCCGTCACGATGTTTCACACGACTTATCCTTAAGTGTTTAGGTGCTTTTATTAATATTATAATATCACATAATTTATATGCTCCAGATTCAATCAATATAGCTGCCTCCTTAAGAATAATTGGAGATTCTCTATGCTTGAATTTAAAATTATCGAAAGCCTTTGTTACTTCTGGATGAATAATATTGTTTAAGCTTTCAAGTAGTTTTGGATTTTTAAATACTTTTTTACCCAATAAATTTCTGTTTATATCACCTTTGGAATTACAGATTTCTAGTCCAAATTTTTCAACTATTTGTGATTTTAAGTTTGTTTTAATCAATTTTCTGCTGATAATGTCTGATTCAAAACATGGTATTCCATTTTTCTCAAACCATTTTAATATTGTTGATTTTCCACTTCCAATTCCTCCAGTTAATCCAATAATAGTCATATTCTTATTAAAAAATTTACTTTTTTAGGTTCCAATATTATTTGCTTTATAGCAGGTGGTTGCTTATTTATACTTAATTTAAGTTCTCTTGCTTTATCATATATTATTTCGTTATAATCAACAACCAAACTAAAATCAGAATCTTTTACTGTACTTATTATAGATATTGGCAATGTTACTTTTACTTTTGCTTTGGGGGGGAAAAGCTTAACTCTTTTATTCCTAGGTAAATTTAGAATTTCTATGGGAAGTATAAATTCTTTTTCAGAGTATCTTGATACAGAAAGATTTATCTTGACTTCATCAATAGGCATTTGAATTTTTGAAATTTTCTTAAGCTTAACCATATAAGAAGATGGTTCAAAAATATCATTATATGAAAAAAATTGTGTTTCTATATTAGAAATTGAATCTAAAAGTGTTTTTGGACCACTAATTAAAATACTATCAGGAATTGATAATAAAGGTTTATCTAGAAGAAATCCTGGTCTAAGGCTAAATTTAATTTTTGGAATTATTGGTACAATTTTTTTATCTAAATTACTATATTCAAATTCCAATGAAACTGGACTAATTTGGTTTAGAATTGTATTATTAAATAGTTGTTTTTCAACAAAAAAGTGTTGTCTTTCAGTATCTACAATTCCTTTATTTAAACTAAATTTAGCTTCTTTTAGAGAAATATTTAATTCATTTAAAAATAATCGATAAAACATTACCTCTATTCCACTTGCTTTTATTGATGTATTTAATTTATATTCCTTATCTGAAATAATAATTCCCTCTGGAATATCATTCCAATTAATTGAGAAGGATTGCTCTAAGGTATAAGTTTTAGAAAGCTTTGTACTAGTCCAAAAGAAAAATGAAATTAAAACAAAAAAAAGAAAAAAACGAAGGCGCCCTCTCGAGGGCAATTTTTCTAAAAAGACCTCTATTTCTTTTCCTTTATTAATCATTGAATTAAGAAATAAATATTATTATTCTAATTTAATGTGTCAATAATTTCCTGACTTACTCCAACGTTTGAGAAACCTCCGTCATGAAATAAATTTTGAAGAGTTACTTTTCTAGTATAATCTGAAAACAATGAAACTGTATAATCAGCACATTCTTTAGCAGACGCATTACCTAAGGGTGAAATTTTTTCAGCATACTTAAGAAAGCCATCTAAACCTGAAACACCTTTTCCGGCTGTGGTTAAAGTGGGAGACTGAGAAATAGTGTTAACTCTTACTTTTTTATTTTTTCCAAAAAAATATCCAAAACTTCTTGCAACAGACTCTAAATATGCTTTATTATCAGCCATATCATTATAATTTGGAAAAGTACGCTGTGCAGCAATATATGATAAAGCTACAATACTTCCCCAACTATTCATAGCATCCTTTTTGTACAAGCATTGCATCAATTTATGAAAAGAAACTGCAGAAACATCCCAACCTTTAGTCATCCAATCATAATTCAAATCAGTATAATGCTTTCCTTTTCTTACATTAACTGACATTCCTATGGAATGTAAAATAAAGTCTAACTTCCCCCCTAATTTTTCTGTTGATTGTTCAACCAAAGATTCTAAATCCTCAGTCTTTGTTGCATCTGCAGGAATGACAATCGATCCAGTTTTTTTTGCTAGTTCATTGATAGTTCCCATTCTCATAGCAACGGGAGCATTTGTTAAAATGAAAGTTCCACCAGCATCTGATACAGATTCAGCAGTTTTCCAAGCAATAGAATGTTCGTCAAGTGCTCCGAAAATAATTCCTTTTTTTCCTTCTAAAATTTTATATGTCATTTTTTAATTGTTAAAGTTAAAATACATTCATTTAATTCATTAACTGCTTAGCATGAGCTATAGCAGTATCAGTGATTTTATTTCCTGATAACATCATGGCAATTTCATCAATTCGCTGTTTTGTGTTCAGATAACTTAGTTTAGTTAAAGACTTATCTCCTTCTGTTTTTTTTTCAACTTTAAAATGATGATCACCTTTCGCAGCAACTTGTGGTAAATGAGTTATCGTAAATACTTGCATTGAAGATCCTAAGTTAGCCATAATTTCAGCTATATTATCTGAAATTTTTCCCGATACGCCAGTGTCAATCTCATCAAAAATAATTGTTGGTAATTTCTTAAATCGAGATAATAAAGTTTTAATTGCCAACATTATACGAGAAAGTTCTCCACCTGAAGCTACTTTTTTTAAAATTTTAAAATCATGGCCTTTGTTCGCACTAAACTCAAATGAGAGAATATCTGAACCATTGAAAAGAAAATCTTCGCTAGTGGATAATTCAATTTTAAAATTTGCTTGATCCATTCCCATTTTAGAAACAAGTCTTTTTAATTCTTTTTCTAAAACTGAAATTACTTTTTTTCTATTTTCTGAGAGTTTTAAGCACTGTTCTTTTAAAGAAATTTTTCTTTTTCTAATTTCTTGTTCAATAGAATTTAATTTATCATCAAGGTTTATTGAGTTTTCAAGAAAGGAATTAATTTCTTCTTTTATTAATAAAAGTTCTTCGACTGATCCTACTTTATGTTTAAAAAATAGTTTATTTAAATTATCTATTTGACGTTTTAAATCTTCCGTTTTTTGGGGACTTACTTCTAAACTATTAAATATTTTCTTGTATTCTTCTGAAATATCCTCTAATTCAATTGTAGAACCTTTAACTCTATTAAATAATTCTTCAAATTGGTTTGATTTATTTGATATTTCTTGATTATTTCTTTGAAGATCTTCGAGTTGATCAATTATTCCATAAGATTCAGCTTCTAGTGATTGAATTGTCTTATTCATTGAATTTTGAATCAATTCGACACTATTTAAAATACTTAATTCATCTTCAAGTCTTTCTTCAATACCTAATTCTAGATGAGTAGCATCTAACTCTTCGTACAAATATTTTTTGTATTCATAATTGTCAATGGACTTTTCTTTCAATGCCTTTGTCGATAAAAATTCTTTGTTTATTTCTTTAAATGACAGCAAATTTTGTTTATACTCTTCTAAAATCATTTGATTATTAGCCAATGCATCTAATACTTGAAATTGATATTCATTTTTTAAAAGAGAGCTAGTGTCATTTTGAGAATGAATATCTATAAGTTTTAAACTAACTTCTTCAAGAACATTCAAATTGACAGGGGTATCATTAATAAAAGCTCTTGATTTTCCTTTAGGCAAAATCTCCCGACGTAAGATTGTCTCCTCTTGATAATCAATATCATTTTCATCAAAGATATGCTTAAGATTATAAAAACTTATTTGAAATATTGCTTCAACAATACATTTTCTAGACACATCATGTAGACTTGAAAGATCAGCACGCTTTCCTAAAACTAAAGATAATCCTCCTAATAATATTGATTTTCCAGCACCTGTCTCGCCAGTAATGCAAGTCATACCTTCATTAAAATCAACCTCAAGGTTATCTATCAATACAAAATTTTTTATTTTAAGCTTTGTCAACAAGTTTAGTACAAAATTAATTCGTTTTTAAATATAGCGATATAAGATTTATGCTTTGATTTGTTTCCATCTTGAACCAAAAAACGGTGCGATTTTTTTTAATATTTCTTCAGTTCTTTTAAAATCAACTTTAGGGCCTTCTTGAAAAAGATTTACTATTTCTTCAACTTTTGCATCAAAGAAAATTTGAAGTAAAAATGCATTGGGTCTTCTTTGAAATAAAGTTTCCATGTTATTAATGGCTTTCATAATTGATATTTTACCAGACTCTGGATCATCAACCATTGTATCTAATCCATCCCTGTGATATATAAATAAAGACTGACGATATTCTCGGAATGTGTTTGACCTTAACGCATCAATGAGCCAAAATCTGTTTCTAATTCCATCAGATGGCTTCCACCCTTTTTGAGAAGTTGTCTGAGCTATATTTACAACTTGTCTAGCTTGATCAAAAAAAATGTTTCCACCATTTGGAGAAAAAGTTTCAGCATCCAATCCTATGATAACATAGGCATAAAAACTTATAATAGAAATAAGATTTGATTCAAAACTAGACTCATTAAAAAAAAGAGGTTGAAACTCTTGATATGAAAAAATAATGTCTTTATCCAAATAATTTAAAATAGGGCTACTATAATTTGTATTAAAAACCGGTCTTTCAGATTGAACTTGGAGTGTAGCCTCAAACTTATCATTACTATACCCAGATAAGTTAAATACAAAGGAACAGGAAATTCTTTCTTGATTTAAAAAATCTTTATTTGTCCATACTTGAGTATTTATAAATTCATTTAGAGCGCGTTCGAGTGTTTTAAAAATTTGTTGATTTGTTTGATTTACCAAATCAGAGTTCACAATTACTTGAGCATTTAATTCTTGGCCCTTAAGGTTAAATCCTAAATGGAGAAAAATTAAATAATAAATAATTTTAATTTTCATAATGATAAAATTTGATCAAAAATAATCTTTGCACACTCTAATTTTGATTTTAAGGGATATGATTTAATTTTAAAATCATTGCCTCTTATAAATGTAATTTTATTTGTGTCAAATGAAAATCCAGAGCCATCATCATTGAGTGAATTTAAAACTATTCCATCTAGATTTTTGTTTTTTATTTTTCTTATCGCATTTTCTATTTCGTGTTCGGTTTCTAGAGCGAAACCAATCAAACG
>Ga0160423_10000780_pt1 | contig 26556 bp, 27 predicted proteins | sample CRUFie14St8metaG_FD_108191 | JGI IMG/M metagenome (GOLD analysis project Ga0160423, IMG submission 108191) | Marine microbial communities from the Costa Rica Dome - CRUD Field 142mm St8 metaG | ecosystem: Environmental > Aquatic > Marine > Oceanic > Photic zone | place: Costa Rica: the Eastern...
AACCAGCAAACGATGGCGGGTGAGGGAACTGCGGGCGGAAGCGAGTTCGCCGACTACGAGGCGGAGAAGGACCTGTGCAAGACCTTTTTGAGCACCTTCGCCCGGACGGGTGCCCTCGACGGAACCCTCGGCGGGCTCAAGTACATGGACCAGCTGCAGGACGTGGCGGACAGGGCGAGGCAGGTCCTCGAGATCTCTCTCGACGACGTCCTGTCCCTTTCTTCCTTGGATCTCGAGGAGGCCTTGGAGCAGGACAACCTGGCCGTCGCCGGGGACGAGTGGTCGCGCTTCGCGAGGAACGTCAGGGACAACACGAGGAGGTACCTCACCCTCTTCGCGGACGCCGCCGATGAGCTCATGCCGGCCCCAACCTCGGCATTCGAGGGGACGGAGGACGTGTTTGACGTTCTGATGAGGCAGAGGCAGTACGCCGAGCAGGACAACGCGCAGCAGATGGCGACCTACGGCCTGCCCACCCAAACGGCCGAGCAGAACCAGACGGGTGACGGATCCAACCCCGCCGGCCCCGGCGCCGCGAACGCCGCGGACGCCGCCAACAGGGTCCCACGCGACCTCCTCAGGAGGTACGAGGTCAAGATCCGCCCCGCGACCGGTGGCGTTGCCCTGGGGTCCTCCAAGGCCAGGGCGAGCCAGGCCGTGCCCCTGAGGGAGGTCAGGGCCCAGAGCATCGGGCAGCTCGTCACCGTCAGGGGCATCGCGACCAAGGTCAGCGAGGTGAAGCCCATGCTCCAGGTGGGAACCTACACCTGCGAGAGCTGCGGGTACGAGATCTACCAGGAGGTCACGGGCAACGCGTACATGCCGCTCTGCGAGTGCCCCTCCAACCGCTGCAAGGTGAACAACTCGCCAGGAAAGCTGCTGTTCCAGACCAGGGGGTCCAAGTTCGTGAAGTACCAGGAGGTGAAGCTGCAGGAGCCTGCCGACGAGGTTCCCGTGGGAAACATCCCAAGGACTATGACTGTGCAGATGAAGGGCGAGCTGTGCAGGCAGATCAGGCCTGGAGACGCCGTGGCGGTGGCCGGGGTCTTCCTGCCCGTCCCCTACACCGGTTACCGCGCCATGAGGGCTGGCCTGATCGCCAACACCTACCTGGAGGCCCAGTGCGTGGAGCAGCTCAAGCAGCAGCCGGGGAAGACGAGGAACTTGCTGGAGGACGCCCAGCTCGAGGAGAAGGTGAACAGGCTTTCGAGGGACGACGACGTGTACTCGCTGCTGGCCAGGTCGATCTGTCCCGAGATTTTCGGCCACGAGGACGTCAAGAAGGCCCTCCTCGTCTTGATGGTCGGCGCGCCCACCAGGACCATGAAGGACGGGATGAAGCTCAGGGGTGACCTCCACGTGTGCCTGATGGGAGACCCCGGAGTCGCCAAGTCCCAGCTCCTGAAGCACGTCTCCATGGTGGCCCCGAGGGGCGTTTACACCACCGGAAGGGGAGCCAGCGGCGTTGGACTCACCGCAAGCATCAACAAGGACCCTCAGACGGGCCAGACCACCCTGGAGGGCGGCGCTCTCGTGCTGGCCGACAAGGGAATCTGCTGCATCGATGAGTTCGACAAGATGGAGGAGACGGAGAGGACCGCGATCCACGAGGTGATGGAGCAGCAGACTGTGAGCATCGCCAAGGCCGGGATCACGACCACCCTGAACGCCAGGGCGACCGTCCTGGCCGCCGCCAACCCCGCCTACAGCAGGTACGACACCAGGAGGTCCCCCGCGGAGAACATGGCCCTCCCGGCCTCCCTCCTGTCGCGCTTTGATTTGATGTGGCTCATCCTGGACCGCGCGGACGCCGAGCTCGACGCCGCCCTGGCCCAGCACGTCTTGAACGTCCACCGCGTCAGCTCCAGCGGGTCGGCCTCCACCCAGTCGATCTCGGAGGAGGTCTTGGAGCCCTCGGAGCTCCGCGCCTACGTGGCCAAGGCCCGGACCTTCACACCCGAGGTTCCAAAGGAGCTCAACGAGTACATCGCCTGCGCGTACGCGGAGATGAGGGCCGAGGAGGCCGCCAGCGAGAACCCTCACTCGTACACCACCGCCCGTACCCTGCTTGGAATCCTGAGGCTGTCGGAGGCGCTGGCCAGGCTGAGGTTCTCCGACAACGTGGAGCAGGGCGACGTGGACGAGGCGCTCAGGCTGATGCAGATGAGCAAGATCTCTCTGCTGGAGAGCAGGGATAGCCGGGGCAGGGCGTCCAACGACCCGATCTCCGAGATCTACGGCATCGTCAGGGACTACGCCGTCAGGAGCGGGTCCCAGGAGGTCCCCTTCCAGAAGGCCATGCGGCTGATCCAGCCCCGCGGCTTCAGGGAGGAGCAGCTGCGAACGTGCCTCGACGAGTACGCCTCACTGAACGTGTGGTCCCTGGACGATAACATGAACGTTCTGTTCGGAGAGGACGACCTGCCGGTCTAAGCGAGAGGCGGCGTGAGGTCGGTGGAAACGTCCGCCGCGGACCACGGAACGAACTTAAGCTATCGTCCTTGCTACGTTTTCTCTTCAGAGTGATGAATTTTACGGTTTCTTTTTTACAAACACGCGGGAACAGAATAAGGGGAGGGGGCTCGGCGGAGTGATCGACCCCGACCGCTTCGCCTAGCCTTGCCCGTCCGCCCTCTCCCTCCCTCCCTCTCCCTCCCTGGCCGCGTCCCTCGGGGAAAGCGTCCACGAACACTCACAACTTCCTCCTCCGCTTGTTGTACAAGATCGAGATCCCCGACCAGCCCAGGAAGGCGACGTAGACGACGGCCGCCGTGAAGCATCCGCTCACCGTCGCGCTCCTCGCCTCCGCGTCCTCGAAGTAGACCCCAGTGTACGCGTACTCGCTCTTGATGAGAGACCCTAGCGTGATGAGCGTAATAATGCCGAAGATGGACATGCCCGTGCAAAACAGAGAGCAGAAAGGCCCGAAAAAGATCTTGTCGAAGAAGCCCATGGCGCCCTTTCCGGGTATGGACGTAATCTACCCCCACGACAACACGCGCAGCAACACTCGCGTCCCTCCGTGGCCGGACTGCGCCCCGCCCCGCCCTCTCACAATCGTCAGTGCCCTCCCCTCTTTCTCCCTGAATTTTGTGTTGGGGCGGGAAAGTTCCGCACAGATGGAAAACTTCAAAAAAGGTGAGGCGGCTTATCTGTTTTTCTTGCTCGCAGGGCGCAGAGCTTGCGACGAGCTTGCGAATCGAACGCGAGGGGGAGAGAGAGAGAGAGAAAGACAATGACCGCGGCTAGAGCTCTTGCGCTGAGGGGCGTTTCCGATCGCCTGCTCGCGACCACTACCTCTGTGGTGAGGTCATCGAACCTTCGCGTAACTCCCAGCAAGACCAGGGGTGTTTCCACCCGAGGTAAGTGTGTGCTCGGATCGGGGGACGGATCGGGGGCACGGAGGCCCTCCTCCTCGCGAGCGCTTTCGATTGGATTGGATTGACTGACCCGATCGATTTCCCAGCCCGCCTGGTGTGCGCCGCGAGCAAGGAGATCATCTCCACGGACTCGGCGCCCGGCGCGGTCGGGCCTTACTCTCAGGCCATCAAGTCCGGCAACCTTCTCTTCGTCTCCGGCTGCATTCCCCTCGTTCCGGGAACCACGGAGTTCAACAGCGAGGCCGTAGAGGAGCAGACTGACCAGGCCCTGAAGAACATGGGGGAGATCCTCAAGGCTGGGGGCTGCACCTTTGACGACGTCGTCAAGACCACAGTGCTGCTGGCTGACATCAAGGACTTCGCGGCGGTGAACGGGGTGTACTCCAAGTACTTCTCCTCGGACCCGCCCGCCAGGAGCGCCTTCGCGGTCAGGGAGCTCCCACTGGGCGCCAAGGTCGAGATCGAGTGCATCGCAGCGCTGGGCTGACGACCCTGCCATCCCGTCCAAGAAAGAGCTGGTTTGATTACAAAAGTTTTTGAGTAAAAAAGATCTCTTTCTCTCACTCTCTCTCTGTCTCTTGTCCTGCCTATGTGTGTGTGCCTGCGCGCCCTAAGCTGTCGCCGCCGACGCCGCCTACGAGCATCGCAGTCCGAGAGAATTCGACGACAGCAAGGAAGAGCTAAGGTTGATTGCAAGGGGAGAAAAGAAAATATGGACTCACGGCGCGCCGCCGGTGAGTGCATCCACGGCAGACTGCGGGAGGAGCACGGTGTCAATCTCGTGGATGACGGCGTTGCAGCTCCAGATGTTGCCCTTGGCGATGGTCGCGTTGGAGGCCTCCCCCACTACGGTGCCGTTTGTACCGATGGTCAGCATTGATCCCTCCTTCAGCGTGGGCAGATCCTGTTCGGCCGGATAGAGGGAGAGTCAGCCAGAGAGTCAGTCAGAAAAGAAAGGAAAGAAAGGAAAGAACAACGAACGAGAAAGAGGGAAAGAGGGAGAGTTCTTACCTGTGGCTCGCTCGCGAGGCTCTCAAAGTCCTTGACCGCCGGAACGGCGTGGTAGGTCAGCACCTCCAGCACAAGGGGCTGGTTGGCGAGGACTTCTTCGGGAGACAAGCCATTCTCCTCGAAGAATTTGGAGAAGGCCTCGTCCGTGGGGGCGAAGAGCGTGAGCTTCTGCGAGATGTTCTCGGGGGCGTCCGTGAGCCCGCTGGCCTGGGCCGCCGCCCACAGCGTCGGGTATCCGTCAGCGATGACCTGGCGCCTCGAAAGGGGGGAGTCTGCGTAGATACAGTCCTCCACCCCCTGGTTGTACCCCCCCTCCATCTCGGCCTCGGGCACCGCGGTGGTGTCGTTGCCCACGTCAACCACCGTGATGCTGTCGGGCATCGTCTCGTTGGACGGGGGGGGCGGGTCCGCGAACTGTGCCCCCGAGGGGAGGAGAGAGCCCGCGAGGATCGCTAGAATCAGGATCGAGCTCGTCGCCGCCATCGTCGCCGTGGTCGTCATCGCGGTTCGCGGTTGGGTGTTCTCTTGTAACGGCCTCAACCCAAACTTTTTTTTTTTGTTCCCTCGTTGTTGCATGCAGCAGCCCGGATTGCAATGACGAATTCAAGCAGATGCTGTAGTTCAAAGAAGCTGGAGGTCGGGGCGCAGGTACTGAGGCGAGGGCGAAATGGGGTGAAGGATGGGTTGCAGAGAGTGACAAAGACGAAGAGTGAATCTACAGGTAGGGGACAGGGGGGGATATGATGTGTTACACGAACAAAAAAAAATATTTAAGGGAAGCCTTGGTGTTGTTTTCCCCCCGCGTCTCCTCAAAAAACCTACTTCTTCTTCTTCTTGTTTATCATGGCCTTGGTTCCCTCCTTCACGACCCACGAGACCACCGGGACGGCGCCCTTCGCCGCCCCCTTCGCCACGACAACACCCGCATCCACGGTCAGCTTGGCGGCCTGCACCATCCCCCTCCTCACGTTCTTTCCAGCCTCGCTGCTGATGGCATCGTTGAAGACCTCGGCGACCTTGGGAGGCTCGGTCTCCACGTCGTCCAGCTTGTCGTCGAACCTGGGCCGAGGAAAGGAGGGGCGGTCTGTCAGCTTCCCCTGCGCCGGCCCCTGGAAAAAAAAAAAAAAAGAGAGAGAAAGGGAGAGGAACTCACCCGCTCATAAGAAGCTCAAGCCCGCTCGACGGGTCGCCGGCGCGGAATTCGCTGGGCCCGGACGGGGAGGCCGAGTCCTGCGAAGAAGAGAGAAGCGAGGTGGTGGGGAGGGGAAGGAGCGAGGAGTTTTGGACGAAGATTCGCGGCGTCAGAGAGGTTGGAGAGAAGAAGAAAGGACTGTGCGGGACTCACCTGCCAGACGCCACGGCTCCGCTGCAGGTAGGCCGATGACGGCGTCACTGGTAGAGGCTCGGGTTTCGAAACTCTACCCCGGTTCCCCTCCTCAAGGTAGATTCTCTCCCTCAAGGGGTCCTCCTCCCCGTCGTCTCTCTTCGCTTGCAACCTGAAAGCTGTCCTCCCGGCCCTCGCTGTCGCCACCGCGCGCGGGCTCGGCCGGAGGCTCGTGCTGCACCCGGAGCCGCAGCGCCCTCCGCAAACGTTTGCCATCCTCTCAACCAACGCGCTCACCCGCTGCCCGAGCTCCCGAGCTCCACGTCGTCTCGCTCCTCGCGCTCCTCGCCCGAAACCAGAACCGGAGAGAGATCTTGTGCGCTTCTCTCGCGCGCGCCTCATCCAGAGCCTCAGAAGAATTTCAGAAAAATCTCAACATTTCCGAACGGCATTTCGTGAGAGACGTTCTTCACGGGCCCGTCCATTTTTTGGAAGCCTGAGGGAGCTCCGAGGTTGTTGTTGTTGTTACGGTCTTTGGCGCGGTGAGCAGGTGAGCAGGCGAGCCTCGCAGACGAAGACGAAGACCTCCTCTTCCCTCCTCCCTGACCACCCCGTTTTCGTCCTCGCTCTTGACCCGAAACATCGGTCCCGGTGTCTCCCGCTGCGTCGTGCAGAGACGGACGCTTTGAGTGGTACGCATAGTTTACACAAGTTTGGTTGGTGCGAGCGATGAGCAGGGGGAACCGTAGGGACGTGGACAGGGCGAGGGCCGCGAACAGAAACGCCAAGGGGAAAGGCCAGTCCGCCACCGAGAAGGACGGACTCACGAAGGCCCAGCGCCAGCAGCGGGACGCGGAGGCCCTTCAGAAGAAAATAGCGGCGAAGAAGGCCGCCAAGGAGGCCGCTGGAAAGAAGTAGAGGTCCACACACACACTCCCACTTTGTGGTTGTTGCTTGCAGCCAAAAGGCCAGGGTATTTCTTTTTTTTTAATTATGGATCGAGCGACTGAGCTACGACTGATATAGAGTATAGATAGATAGATACAGAGAGAAAGAAAGACATAGCTGCCCTTTTGGGTGGCGCTCACACAGGGTAGGCCCTCTTGAGCTTGCTGAAGTCGCAGACGTCCCCCGTCCTCGGGCACACGATCTTTTTCCCGCTCCCGTGCATCTGCGCCAGGTCCTCGCACGCGGACCTCGAGTACACCATCCCGTTTGGCAGCACCATGGGGGGGTTGTGTTCGTTCATCACCTGCTTCGTGATGTAGCACACCAGCCTAGACTTGGAGTGCTTGGCGTAAGGCAGCCTCTCGCTGATCTTTCTGAAGGCGTCCAGGGAGAGCGGGTCTTCCTTGCTGCGCGACTCGGTGTAGCTCATCGGGGTCTTCAGGGCGCTCAGGCCGGCCTGGACGTGCAGGGCCAAATTAGAGTCCGCGGGCAGCGCGTACATTTTGTACATGTCCCTCCTGAAGAGGTGCACCAAGTCGTCCCACTGCTGGTCCGAGAAAAGGTGCCCGTAGTGCGAGTGCTTGTCGTGGCGCCTGGGCCACCACGGGCCGTACACCAGCGTGGCCATGGCCTCCTGCAGCTCCTTCATGTGACTGGGGGCCCACTGGGAGAGGTGCTTCTTGGAGTAGGTCACCGCATCAGCGACCTTGCCCTCCTGAACCAGGCAGACAAACTCCCTTATCCTGAGCTTGAAGTCGAGCTTTGACTTGATCTTCCTGAGCTTGCTTCGGTGCTTAGCGCACCACTCCAGAGCGACGCCGCACTTCCTGCCCTTGAGGGAGTCCACAATGGCCTGGGCAGACCTGAAGATGTCGAGCTCCAGAAGGCTCTCCAGCGCCTCGTCCGAGCTCACGGCCTGAAGCGCGGTCTCGTGGTAGCCCTGGCGCAGCAGGTAGTCCACAACCAGCCGCCCCATCCTCTTCTTGTTCCACGTCAGCGCCCTCTCCGTCCCGTAAGACCCGAGAGAGATAAGGTGCTCCACACGAGCCTTGCACCTTGCGATATGCGCGGCCTCGACCTTGGTCGAGTCGTTCAGCTTGCGCTTCAGGTTCCCGATTGCGCTCAGCATGTCGTCGATCTCGGAGCCGAACTCATCGCTGCCAACCTGGCCGCTCGTGGTCGCGGTGGGCTCAGGCGCGGTCTCGCCGTCCACGTCCATGCGCTCCTCCTGTGCTTCTTCATCTTCTTCTTTTTCGCGCGAACACGAGACCAGCAGTGGTGTTGTCAGCTCGACCTCTGCGGCATGGGAGTCGGTTGAGCTGGAGGATTTGTGTGGAGCCTTACCTTGAGAGGTCCCGGCGTGTTTGTCAAGCTTCTTCATTACTTTGTCGACCTCCTCGACGATGTACTTTCTCTCCTTGGCCGCCTTCTTCAGGGCCTCGAAGGGCACCCGCACAAACGGGGACTCCACGACCTCCATGGTGAGGTCAGCGACGCTCAGCTAAGCCTCAGTGTTCGCACCCTCCCTCCCGCCTTTTTCTCCGTTGCCGCTCCCCCCCCTCTCTCTCCCGCGCGCGGGCAAGTCAAAAGGGTCTGGTCTCTTCTCTGATGTGGCACGTCGATGCCGATGCTTCTCGCCGGAAGAGAAGCACAAAGTGGCAGAAAGTGGCAGAATGGGAAGTGGCCGTGGCATGGTTCTAAGTATTCCCAAAATTCTTGGAATTGTTCTTTATTTTGGAGAGCGTGAGCTCTGTAGTGTATAAGTCACGTTTAAGGTTCCTCGTCCTTGGGCGGAGGCGGCGGGGGCTTAGACGCCATGCTCTTCCTCCCGACCCTCTTGAGGTTCTTGCGCACCCCACCCAAGTCTATCTTCTCCTTCAGGGCCTTCTCCCTTCCCCTCAGAACGGGTTTGAAGATCTTCGCGCGCACCCTCATGGGCATCTCTGCCACCAGCTTGTCATACTCCTCCTTCTTGGCGTCCAGCTCGGACCTGGCCTCCTGGAGCTCCTCCTCCTGGGCGTGCTGTGCCTCCTGGAAGCCTCTGATCTGCTCGTCCCTCTCGCTGAGCTCGGACTCCAGGGAGCTGATGTGGTCGGCCTGCTTTTGGATCATCGCCCTTGATGTCTCCAGGCTCGAGACGTGAGAATCAATTTCCCTTCTAGAGGCCTCCGCGGCCTCCTCGGCCTGGGCCTGGGCCTCCAGCACCGCGCCCCTCGAGGACTCGAGCTCCCCGCCGAGCTCCGCAAGCTGCTGCCTGAGCTTCTCCTGCCCCGCCTGCTCCTTGCTGACCTGGTCCTTGAGTTGGGCAATCTTCTCCTTCTTCTCCTCCACGGCATCCGCCACGGCCTGCTTCTGCTCCCGAAGCTGGTCGATGTCCACGCCCAACTGAACCTTCTCCAGCTCGACCTTGGAGAGCCTCTCCAAATGAGACTCGCGGTCCTCCTCCTTCTCCTTGTGAATCCTCGCAATCACCATGTTCATGTGCCTGATCTTTGCTTCCAGCTCGGCCACAGAGGCAGTCTTCTCCCGGACCTCCTCCTCGAGGGCCTTGCCCTGCTCCACAGAGTCGCGGTGCTGCTTCTCCGCGGCCTTCTTCTCCGTAGTCAGCTTCATCAGCACGCTCCGCTTCTCCATCAGCTTCGTCCTGAGGTCCATCGTCCTCCCCTTCTCCTCCGCGACGGCAGCGTTTAGCTTGTTCTCCACCTCGATGAGCTCCTTGGCGTGCTCCTGCGCCTTCACATCACCGGCCTCCCCGAGGTCCTTGGCCACACCCTTGAGCCTAACGACCTCCCTCCTGAGCTCGCCTGTGGCCTCCTCGGCCTTCCTAGCCTTCTCGGAGTACTCCTCGTTCAATCGCTTGTACTTCTCGATTGTCTGGAACAAGGCCTCGACCTGGCCAACCGAGTCGTCACTCTGGGATGCGTCCGCTCCCGTCTCGTTCGCAATTGTGTTCCTGTGCCTGAGGAGAGACCTCTGGAGTTGCAGTAGTTGGGAGTCGAGCGAGGAACTCGTCTCCTTCTCCTGCGCCAGACTCTGCTCGAGCTGCCTCTCCCTCTCCTCGTGCCCCTTCGTCGCCGTGTCCAGCAGGCTCTTGGCGTCCTCCAAAGCCTTCTTGCTCCTGGCAAGGTCCTGCTCGCACCTATCCCGGTCCAAAGTCTGCTCCTTGTGGGCCTTGTTCAGGTCCTCGTACATCTTCTGGCTGTCCCTGAGCTTGGCATCCAGCGCCTCGATCGATGCCTGCTTCTCCTTGGCGTCTTGCTCGGCCTGGGAGGTGGCCTCCTCGTGCGAGGCCCTGATTGAGTCCCTCTCCTGCTCAGCCTTTGCCAGCGCAGTGGTGGCCGCGCCAAGATCGGCCTCCAGAATCTTCAGTCGCTCCTCCGCGGCCTCCGACGACGTCTCCAGCTCCCTGAGGCTCTCCGCCAGCCCCTTGGACTTCCTCTCTGAGTTTGCCAGCTTCTCCTCGATGTGGTTCAAGTCAATCCTCACCTTCTCAGCGGACTGTGTGGATGCGAGGGCCTTCTCCTTCGCCGAACTCAGCTCCTCCTGCAGCTTTGTGTTCTCCCTCTCCGACTCGGCCATCTTCTCGACGAGCTCCTGCTTGCCGGACTCAAGCACAGAGATGTCCGCCTTGAGCTTGTCCGCAGACTGCTGAACCTTCTCCCTCTGCGCATTGGAGGTCTCGAGCTTCTGCTTCCAGGACTCCACCTGCGAGTCGATTACGGACTTATCCGCCTTGGACGACTGCAGGTCGAACTCGAGCTGCTCGATCTTCCTAAAGTCTACCTTGGCGGCGGCCTCCAGCTTTTTGAGCTGCCCCTGGGCCTGTTCCAGCTGCTCTGCCTTCTCCTTGATCTCTCGCGTCGCGGCCTCATGGTCGCCCTGCAGCGCAGAGAGCTCTTCTTGCAAAGAGTCGATCCTCACCTGCTTCCCCTCGAGCTCCTGCTCCATCATGACCCTGTCCTCGATGTCGAAGTCCTCGGTTCCCTCCCCATCAGCCTCCGCCGCCGGTGCCGCCTCGGGCTTGTTCTCTGCGTCATAGTCCGGAGACTTCATCCAGTCGATCTCGGCCCTCAGGCCCTCGACGTTCTTCCTCTCCGCCGCCAACTCGCCCTGCAGGCGCTTGACCATGTACTCGAGCTCCTGGGCGCTCCTCCTGACGTTCACCTTGACCTGGTTCTTGATGTTCTTGGCGCTCTTGCCGAACCTGAGAGTGGACAGTGTCTCCTCGATGTTGCTCAGGTCCGGGGAGCAGCACAAGATCAGCATCGTCTTCGTGTTGCCACCCAAACTCTCCTGCAGAATTCTCGTCAGCTTGGAGTCCCTGTAAGGAATGTGGGGGTTCCCATTGCTAAGAGATTTGATCACGTTGGCCAGGCAAGTCAGAGACAGGTTGATCTTCTTCGCCTCCTCAAAGGTCTGCCCGACCGCATTGGTCTTGTCCACCCTCTCGCTTCCCGCCAGATCCACGAAGGTGAACTTCCCCGATTTGGACGATCCCTCCTCGTTCTTCTGGACGAGGGTGACCTGCAAAACAGAGTGAGACCTCGACGAACGAGCATTCATGTCCGTGGACGCCACTGTCTTGTTGGCCCCACCGACCGTCAGCACGTCCATCAGGCTGTCAACGCTATCGAGATACTCCGAGCTCAGGCCCTCGATGTAGATCCCCCTGGACTTGGACTCGTGGATCTTGAGGTTGTCATTTGCCGGCTTGAGCAAGTCCTGGACCTTCTCCTTGTACAGCTGAAAGTAGCTGGTGGAGATGGAGAACTCCCAGCCCGCGGGAGACGCAAGCACGAAGTTGAAGAGCTCGCTGATCGACTTTGGGACGATCCCCCACTCGTCCGGGGTGTCAATGTAGTTGTCTGGGCCGAACATGGTGTGCGTCTTGCCCGAGGACGTCTGGCCGTACGCGAAAATCGTCCCGTTGTATCCCTCGAAGCAGTGCTTCACGATGTTGTTCGAGATCCACTCGAAGACCTCGTCCTGCGTGGAGTCCTCCTTGTAGATCCTGTCCAGATTGAAGTTGGTCTTCTCCTCCCTGACGCCGCTCCGGTTGGTCTGGGTGACGTTGGGGCCCACGCCGTGAAATGTGACGGACGTGTTCCCCCGCTCCACGTCATACCTCAACGTCTTGTCCCGGGATTGCGCCTTCTCGCGCTCGTTCCGCGGCCGGAACCGGGCGCAGACCCTAATGTTCTCCGCCTTCCCCTTCCCACCCATGTTGGCGCCGGTCCGCGGGGCCTCGCTGCGACGGCAATGCAACAACAACAAAAAAGTTTCACCTCAACAAGAAGGCCGTTCCGACCTCGAGGCCTTCCGCTCCGACGGCGGCCGTCTAGCGGCCCTCGGTCGGCTCAAAGGCCCGCCCTCGGTCGTCTCCCGGCCTCTAGCTTCTTCCCCTTGCTCTCACCTGCCCGCGGCCGACAACGACGACTCCATCGCCCGCGCGCAGATGCCGAGTTCCCCCCGTACTGGTTCCCGCCAGCATGTCCGGAATTCCTTTCCAGAAGATGCGCGGCGGTTCCCCCCGATTCCCAAGACGAGAAATCTACTCGCAAGTCCTTCGTCCAGAATTTCTTGACTTGATGCGAAACTTTTCTCAAATTTGTGGAACTTTTCTGTAAGGAAATTTCCGCGGAAACTCTCGAACATAACGCCAAAACCGCTTCGGGCTATAACGTCAAAAAACAGCGACGGCCATGGGGACGGGAAGACGAGGTGTGGCGCTAGGAGGCGATTGAAAATGGCGGAGCAGAGGGAGAACGGGTTTGTTGGGGCACTGGTGGGAGAGCTCACCGTCCACGAATGCCGAAGCCTGGCGGACAAGGGCGCGGCCCTGGACTACTGCGTATGCGTCGCGTCGATCGTGCGCACCAGCTACGACAGTCTCGAGGAGGAGGTCATCAGTACCCATAAGTATGTCAGCGCACCGGCGCACAGGCACAAGCTGAAGCTTGTGAGGCCCCGAGTGTGGAGGCAGGTCCCGGCCAAGGAGTGCAGCGTGAACTGGCTCGAGCACAACCGTGACGGGGCCTTCGCCCTGAGGATGCATCCGCGCGGGATAGAGATGTCCTGGGCCGACGCCGGGGACGAAGATACGGGAAGGCAGGGCAAGCAGACAATCGACATGACCGAGAAGGAGCTCCGGTGGTACCTCACCACCAAGCCGAGGGTGAAGCTCGAAATCTTCGGCGTGGGCACCCCGACAACGCCCAAGTGCAGGTTCCTCGGCCAGGCCTATCTCGGGTGGCATGACGTCGAGGAGCACATCCGACCGGGTTCGAGGGTGGGAGGCGAGAAGATTTTTCTGCAGCTCAGGCCAAGATCCTTCAAGAGCCGCGTCGGGGGGTACGCCGTGGTCTCCCTGAACCAGACTCCCATGGCCGCCGCCGCCAAGATTGCCCCTCCCCTTCCCGCCTCCTACACTCGCAGCGCCAAGGTCGCCCTCTTCTGCCAGGTCGTCAAGGTGGAGGGTCTGGCGCCCCGAGGGGGCGGCGGGGAGGACGTCCCGCGCCTCACAGACCCCTACGTGATGCTGGAGACCCTGCCGCGCGGGAAGTACTCTCGTGCGGCAAGGACGACGACAAAGTTCCAGACGCTCAGCCCGGTCTACGATGAGGCCTTTGTATTCGCAGAGACCAGGCTGGAGGTTAGGGAGCTGAGGGCATCGGTGTGGGACGAGACAACGGGGTCGGGGCACGAAAGGCTGGGCCAGATCGTGGTCCCGCTGGAGGCCATCTTCCACAACATGTTCCGTGGCAGCGGTGGGGGCGGCAAGGGCGGCAAGGGTGGGACTGCCTCGAAGGTGCTTGAGCACGTCATGGTCTTCGAGCTGGATCCAGGCGGCAGGGGCGCCGGGCGGGCGGATCCCAATGGGCGCCCCGCCCTCGTCCACCTCTCCCTCTGGTTCGCGGAGCCGAGAGAGTGCCGAGAGGCTTGTGCCTTGCTGGATAGGGGGTTTCCAGGGAACGTGGGTGAGGCCGTGTTCTACGAGCCGGAGCTCCGCAGGCTCCACGTGGACATCGTGGGGGCCAGAAACCTGCCGCCAAAGCTCAAGAAGAACGGGTTCATGGCGGGAAGAGACACGTACTGCACTGTGAAGATGACAGGCACGCAGAAAATCTCAACGCAAGTACAGCGGTCAACGCTTTGGCCGGAGTTCAACGAGAAGTTCGCGCTGGTGGTGGCCCGAAACCAACTCCACGGGCCGGCGGCGGGGGGCAAGGCCGACGGCGACGGCGAGGGTTCCGAGTCCCACAGGGCAGGCGACCTCGGCTTCAACGACGAGGCAGGCCTTGCAGCCTCCAGGAGGCTTGGCGCCAAGTCCCCCATTCTGAGCATCAAGATGTTCGACTATGAGCCGATCCACCAGTCCCTCGCCGGCGGGGATAGGCTCATTGGTAAGCTCAAGGTTCCCGTGTCCAACCTGCCGGTCTCCGCGGGCCCTGGATCCTCGGTGGCACCGCAGTGGCTTCCACTCTGCGGCGGATCCAGCTTTGCCGGCACCCGGTGCAACGACTGCCCGCCTGAGCTCCTCGTCAGGGCCTGCTTCGAGGCCGGGAACGCGAAGCAGGAGGAGGCCAAGGCCGCCATCGGGAGCGTGAGCGTCGCCCTGAAGGCGGTGTACCTGGAGAAGTCGGCTGCGGCCATCGCCGAGGACCGCGGAGGGCTCTACTGCCTTATCAAGTGCGGCAGGGAGATGGTGAAGACGCCCAACAGGCAGGCCAGGGCGGCGCGCGGGGCTGCTTCTGGGAGGAGGACCGAGAGGTCCGCAAGAGACACTGAAAGGTCCGAGGGGAACGACTACCAGTCCCTAACCTCGCTGCTGACGCACAGGTCGGCGGGGCAGAACACCGGGCGGACAGAGTTGGACATCTTTGGTCAGGGTGAGGACGAGCTCTCCAGCATGGTGGAGTTCAGGATGGCCTCCCACTTCGGCTTTCCTCTTCTGGAAGTGGGAGAGGTCATCGCCATTGGCATATTTGATGGCGAGGGACAGAAGCTCACCAAGATCGGCATCAGGCCCTCCACCTTCATGGCAAGGAGGAACAGGATGGTGTGGCCCATCAGCATTGAGATCGCCGGCGAGTCCTTGAGGGTCGGCTACCTCGACTTCACCGTCAGCCTCAAGTACAAGTCCAAGCTGGAGATGTGGTCCGGCTACTTCAGCCTTCCGCGACCTCCGTCGCAGTACACAGACCCGCTGCCCCTCAGGGTGAGGCACAGTGCAAAAGTGCAGGAGCACGACCTGCTGAAGGGCTCGTTCTTCATGGGAGAGCAGAAACTACAGCCAGAGGTCTGCAGGATCATGCTCGGCACGGAGGGCATCAAGTTCAGCGTCCGAGAACTTCGTCAACGCCTGGCCGCAGTCGCTGAGTCTGTTAGAACTATGGTGCCTGCTCACTACTTGAGCAGGATTCAGGTTTATAACCCAATGTCGTGGGAGCGGCCGTGGCTGTCCTCGGGGGTGGTGCTGGCGTCGCTGATCGCCATTCAATTGATTGAACTAATCCTCCCGCTGGCGCTCCTGGCCGCCGTGGTCGTGGGGTGCTGCCTCAGGGTCTTTCAAAAAGAGATCCTTGGATGCGTCAGCGGCAGTAGCGGCGGCAGCAGCGAAGACGACGAGGTGGAGGTTGACGAGGCGGTGGAGCGGCTGCTCAAGCTCAAAGAGAGCGGCGCGGACGACGGTCAGAACACCAAGCGCCTCCGCGGGGTCAGGAAGGTGAAGCTGAGAGTGAGGGAGGCGCTCCCTAGCGGCGGGGTGCTCGGAGGGGTGAGAAATAGGGCCGAGGCGGCCAGCCGCAAGGCCGAGCAGGTCAAGGAGAAGGTGGGGGACGCCCTCAGCGGCGCCCTTGGCGGCGCCCGCGCCGCGGCGAGAGAGAAGATGCTGGCCGTGCGCAGGAGGGCCGGCCTCGTCGTGGCCGCGGACAGGTACCTGCAGCTCAAGTCCCAGTACGAGGAGCTCAAGACGTACAGCGGCATCTGCCAAATGCTCCTTGCAGATTTCAACGCCTGCCTCGGCCAGGTGAAGGGCTTGCTGTACTGGTCGGACCCCAGGATCACCTTCTTCGGAATCACCCTCATCCTGATGACCTCCGTCTTCATCTTCGCCGCGGGCCTCAAGCCCGCCGCGCAGATGGTCGTGGTCTACGTGATGCGCCCGCCCTGGGCCAAGGACCCCTTCCCGCCGTGGGTCTTCCTCCCCTTCCACCGCCTGGCAGCGATCCACGAGTCGCCTTTGTTTTGTTTTTTGTAATCATCATATTTATATCACACAACAGGTCCGGACCCAGGGGCAGAGACAAAGACACGCACGAACGAACCACCAGCTCCTGTCCTCTTCGCCCTCCTCGTCACCCATGAGGGACTCCTGAAAGGGGTCCTCCTCGAGAGTGTTCCAGCCTCCGGGCATGCTTTCTGCGCGCGCCGCACACCCCTCCGGCGGTTTGACTGTCGGGCTCTTCCGCCGTCGACCTAGCCCTCCCGCCTGCCTGGCTGCCGTTCCCTATGCCGCCCTAATGCTCCGCCCCTGCCGGCTCGCGCCGCGCTCGTCTTGTCTTGTGATGGGCGGAGATCTCGTCGTTCCTCTAACGCTTGCCCAACAAGTTGGAATTCCAGTTGGAATTTGACAGTCGAAAAAAGGGAAGAATTGCGAATCAATTTTGACCAGCAAGCTGCAGACTTTTATCGACTGTCCAGGCTGTCCAAAGACAACAACAGCGAGAAAGGAGTGCCTAGGCTCCCTCCCTGGCGAAAGAGGCAGAGAGCTCGAGGTACTGGAGCGGGCAGAGGAGCGCCGCAGACTTATTCACCGCGTGGGCAAGCGCACGCGACACTCGAGAAGACCTAGACCGAAAGCCGACCAGGACAAAATGAGCAGCTGGAACGCGCCTTGGAAAGACTTATGGGAAATTCTGGAGGCGAAGAAGGGGAACACCGCCGCTCAGCTCACGGCCCTCGAGAACTGGCTCGAGACCACGGACAACTGGTGGATGAACCATGATGCCTTCGGCGAGACCTTCAAGTTTTTCAGGTCCAACTCCTCTACGGCGTGCGCATGCGCGGACAAGTTCGGGGCTCACCTCGGGCGAGTGTACTGCGCGGCCATCGCCAAAGCGGTTCACTGGGTTGAGAATTCCGCCGCTGCCCTCTCGGCGGTCGAGAAGCTCATCCCCGCCTGCAAGGACAAGGAGAACTTTAGGACCGTCTTGCACGAGCTGGCGGGCCCGCCCAACTTCTGCAACGTCTCGGCCATCCATGTGTGCTCTCAGAAGTTCGACCACGAGCTTGACATCGACGTTTGCAGACAGATCGTAAAAAAGTACGGCGACGACGTCAGGAGCAAGCAGTTGGAAGCGGAGCAGGCTGAGATGGACAAGGAGCTCGACGCTGAAATGGCGGCTCAGAAGCAGGGCTGGTTCAAGAGAGTCGCCGAGCTCAGGGGCAGGCCCATCTATATCAAGTTCTGGGAGAAGATGGCCCACATTCAGCAGGAGGGCGGGTCGCTGTCGGACAAAGACGGGATGTTCTCGCCCGCCGACCAGGAGTTCACCTTCATGAAGCTCGGCGGCTCCAATCCTCTGAGCTTCCTTGGCGGGATCTCCTTCCTGAAGAAGTTCACCGAGCTCAAGTTCGAGGTCAGGAAGGGCATCATGAAGGCGGGAATCCTTTTTTACTTCAAGAACTCAGGCCAAGGGTTGCATCCCGGTGCACAGACCGGCGGAGATCGGCCCAATCGAACCGGTGAAGAATTCTGAGGGGCAGGTGCAAGGATACGCGTTCACTCTGAAGACGAAGCTGCCAAGGCGCTTTGGGGCTGGGGATGGGTGCGAGTGGAAGATCGGGGGGAAGACCGAAGCGGAGGCCCAAGAAGTGTTAGCGGCGGTGGAGAGGGCTAGGGGTTAGAGTGTGATGATTTGTAAATCAAGAACTTTTTGGATCCTGAACACAACCTCCCGTCCTAGGGTGTGTGATCCCAATTGCCTCGGGAGCGGCCCTCCCGTCTTTCATCGGATTGCCCGCGGTCCTCCGGCGAGACTCGAGGGGGTGGTCCGGACCCCGCTTCCTCCGCGAGGGAGACGCCATGCCGATGACTTCATCGGGGCGCTCACCCCGATCCTGCCGCGAATTGCCGTTACCCGGGCCAAAAAGAGTCGCCAAAACGATCGGGAACCTCGAGGGATTGAACTTGAAAAACCCATCGTGGGAGGACAGCGCCGGGAAGGGCAGAGACGAGGACGACGACGAGGACGACGATGTTGTTGAGAAGAGGAGCGCTCGTGGTGCTCGCCGCCCTGGCACTCGCCGCCCAGGTCGCGGCCGTGAGGGACCCCGGCTTCCGCGTCCATGCTCCAACAAACGCGGAGCACAACCACGAGAAGGTCCAGGTGTACTATTACATGGAGTCTCTGTGCCCCGACTGCGCCAAGTTCGGGGCCGGCGCCCTGAGCGATGCCGTGGGTGAGTTCGCCGTCCCTTCGCGCTCGTGTCCCCGACTCCAACTCCCGTAACCTTCCCTCGCTGACGACGACGCCCGTTTCGCAGATAAGCTCTCGGACCTGATGGACTTGTACGTCGTGGCCTACGGCAACGAGAGGTACAACGAGACGACCGACAAGTACACTTGCCAGCACGGACCCGAGGAGTGCTACATGAATTTGGTCGAGAACTGCCTCGACTTTTACAGCAACGACGACTACAGGAATTACTATCCCTTCTTCAAGTGCGCAGGTAAGCTGCTGCGAAGGAGGGTAGCGTTGACGACACCTGACCCCTCCTGACCCCCACGCGCCCATCCATCCCCTGCCCTCCAGATGAGATCGCGGCGAGCGTGTTCCCCAACGTCGACGGAGTCAGCGCGAAGATCATGGCCAAGTGCGGATCCACTCTGCCAGGTGAGCCCCCTTCCTCCCTCTCCCCATCTGCCGCGCCACAGCCTCTGACTTTACTCCACCACCTCTCGCGCCTGCGCAGGCAACCTGACCCCCCAGGACCTCGACGCCTGCGCCAAGGATAGCTTGGGAGAGACCCTGATCGCAATCTCCAAGTACAACACCGATACGCTGGACCCCCCTCACACCTACGTTCCATGGGTCGTGGTGGACAAAAAGCCGATTCACTTGACCTTCAACAACATCAGCGCCATCGTGTGCGACGAGTGGAGCCGCCTGAACGACGCGGTAAGTCTGAGCGCGACCACCTCTCCCCTCTCTCTGCCCTGGTCGCCGGTGCTGATTCTACATTCCCCCACTCGCAGAGCCCTCCGGCGCAGTGCAGCCAATTTTTTGAGGCCTCAGAGGCGGTGGAGGAGGCCGGTGTGTGCTACTTGTGACGAGGTGCGACGGATGCCGTGCTCTCGGGAAACGATAAATGGTGTAAGACAACATTTTAATGGTCTACGATCAGCTAAAGTACGAAGTGAAAAAGAACGAGAACACAAAAAAGCCTTGCTGCATTTGTTGCGCCCGCCATCTTGGAGACTACCCCTTTCCCCCCCGCTCCATCGTGCCGCTCAGATGGACACGCCCTCCGGTGGGTCGAAGGTCGATCCGACCTCGCTGAGCTTCTTGTGGGCGGCGGCGTAATCCTCGAAGAACGCGGCTTGGCTCTCGCTGTATTTCAAAGCGTGAGGCTTGAAGCCCTCGTCTGTGAGCAGGACGGCGTCGGTGGACATTTCCAGCAGGTCGGCGTCCTTCTCCCCCGCAGCGAGCGCCACGAAGTAGTCGTTGTTGAAGTCGAGCCAGTCCCGAGTCCAGCTCATGCCCCCCTTGGTGCCGGGGCCCTCGGCGGTGTACTTTGTGGAGTCCAAGGTGGGCACTCCGGACCTTTCCTTATAGGCACGGCCGATGGTGTGCGCTCCGGAGAGGGCCACAATCTCCCTGTCGTTGAGGCCCATGCGGTAGAACACCCTCCTGTTGCGCGTGTTCAGTGGCGGGAATGAATGCAGCGGGATAGGGGAGAATGGGAGGGGTGGTGTTAACACTCCGCGACGCCATCCCAAATCCAAGAACGCGGATCTCTTACCTGAGGTGAGCGGCGGGGTCCGGGTCCTCCGACTTGTCTCCGGGGCAGGCGCCGTCCGCCTGGCCGAAGGGAGCTGAAGGCAATGTTAGCGAGCGCCCACCTTCTTTTTTTGGTGTGTGTGTGGGGGGGGGGACTCACCCTCGCCGTCCGGGAGCCTTCCCTCGATGGGGACGGCAGCGTCGGTCTCGGCGTCCACCCTGCCGTACCTCATCGGTATCTTCGGGCCTCCGCTCGCCTCGATGGCCGCCGCGCTCGCCATCTGGATGATGTCCGCGTACGAAAGGCCCGGATGCTTGTCCTTGAGCGGCTGGATCAAACCCATCGCGCCGTCCAGGCCCGCGTTGCAGCCGTGCGCGAGTTCCTTATCGAACCGGATGCTGGCACAGGCCCCGCCGTCGCGGGCGTTGCGATCGTAATTCCCGGAGTCGTGCCTGAGCGCGGAGGCGGAGGGGGGAGGACGGAAAGCGTCAGCGAAAGGGCATCCGCACAGCCCAGAAACGGTTCACGACCCACCACGCCAGTCGGACGAGGATCGGGGCGCACTTCCTCTCCTTTACGAGGGCCGTGCAGTCCTTGTAGCAGCTCGTCAGCGCCTTCTTCGAGGGCCCGGCTTGCTTGCTCTTCACGTTCCCCATCGTCTCAAATCGCGCCCTCTCTCTCTCTCTCTCTCTCTCTCTCTGCTTTGAACGCTCGCTCGTCGGTTTTGCCCCGCCCCCACCCCCGGCAGCGATTGGAGCGAAAAATGGAGCTCCTATCTCTGTTTGGGGGCTCCTGCCCCGGGAAGAAGAAGTGCGCCCACCTCGGCCTCCCTCCGCGAAAGAGATCGGGGAAAGGGCACCGGTTCGCGGTCGGGTGGGAACGAGGGGAAGGTCCGGCCGGAGTGTGCGCGCGCGCGTGTGTGTGTTTGTGTGTGTGCGTGAGACATGCCCGGCCAGGAGCGGGGATGGTTGCGGCGGCAGTAGCGCGCAGCTGCAAGAAAATGAAAAGTAGTTACAGGAGGAGGAACAGGAAAAAAAAAAGGATGGGAGAATGGCAGGCCTCCCGCCCTCCAATCTCCCCCCACGCCCGGGAGGCGGCACCCTTGAACTCCTTCCATCGTCCGCTCACTTTCCCAGATTGTTGGCGGTTCCAATGTTTTCGATCGCGGCCCAGCCCACGTTGGCAATGCCATCGCTGAGTGCGGTGAGCTGATCCGGGAGAAAGCCGAAGGTGAGGCGGCTGGCGAACTGTTGACCCACTTTGGATACGATGCGGAACGGGTTGATCGTCTCGTAGGCCGGCAGGCGGAGCCAAGGCTGCTGGAGCTGCAACAGCTTTCTGTTCGCGTGCTGCCCGTGCTCCGACGCCGACACGGCGCAGGAGAGCAGTCCCAAGCAGAGGACCGCGAGGATCATCGTCGCCGCTCTTGCCGTCTTCATCCTCTTTCGTTTGTTGCCTTTGTGCGTGATGAGTGCGTGATGAGTGTGTCTCGTCTGCTCGCTGCTGGCGGAGGCGACGGGATTCGCGTTTTCTTTGTCCCGCCCCGAGGATCGCCCCGCCAGCCGAAACGCCCGAGGGGTCGAAAACTCGCGGCGGGCGCGAAAACTCGCGGCGGGGGCGAAGATCCGGTCGCGCGCAAACCTTAAACGCACGCGCTGGCGTTACGCTTCCCGAGAATTGTGAGTCCGGTGGTTTTTTTTTTCTCCTGGCCGCGCATTTTTTGAAGAAAATAAACTTGAAATGTGAAGACGAATCGCGTCGCATTTCAATTTTGCGCGGCGCCCCACGAAAAATCGAGCGCCCCACGAAAAAACGGGTTGTTCGCGAAGCCGTTAAAATCACGGCTTGTACAAGATTGTTGCCCTTTTTTTTAGACTTGTGGGGCGCACTTCTGGGGCGAGGGGCACAAAAAGTAACCGCTGCTCGCCGCCTTCAGACCCGAGACGAACAACATCATGCTCGCCCGCCTTCCCAGCAACCACTTCCAAGAAAAGCAGGACGTGTTCGCGACGTACCGAGACTTCGACAGGTACATGAGCATCGCGGCCGAGCTGGTTGCGGTTCTCGCCCAGACGCGCGGCGACGGATCCTACGTGATGTGGGGCATGCAGAACGGCGACGTGAGGGATTACATCGTGGACCGCATCGTGAGGCAGACACTGAGGGACGTCGGGCGCCGGATTCCCCGGGAGGAGGCCAGCCTGCTGGCGCAGCTCGCCATGAGCGGCGGCTCCTCGCCCGTGAGAATCGACGTGGAGTGAGAGAGAGGAAGTGTGGGGCGGATAGGGGCGCGGTTCCTGGCGAGCCGGGAGGGTTAAGAATCTTGTTGTTTTTACGTACAAAAGCTTGTAGCACGTTTAGCGTTTGCTTTCCAGACGGCTGGCAGGGCTCACAGAGGCGGCGGCACGTTCTGTGGGAACGCGCCCATCATGTTTCCCGGCGGGTCGTACTGACACACCCAGAGGTTCTGGCCCGGGCAGTTCCCCTTGGCGCACCCGAGCCTGCGCGTCGCCTTCCACACCATCGCGGTGAAGTGGCCCGTGCCCATGCTGAACCCTAGAAACGGGGAAACGGGGAGAGAGAGAGGCGGCCGCGGAACATAAAATCAGGAGAAAGAGCGCGAGAGCGTCAGCAAAAACGCGCCATCTCCTTTCGTTCCTCTCTTCCACGAGCTCTACAAACCTGGCCTGTTGAAGTTGTAAAGCCCGATCTCGTTGTACCAGTCCGTAATCGCCTTGCCGATGCCGGCGTGGCCCCAGGCCAAGTTCTCCCCGTAGCCGGAGCCAACGGAGTGGGCAAAGACGCAGCGGTCGGCGTGAGCTTGGGCGGACTTCGCCACCTCGGCGCTCCACTCGAGCTCCGGCACGCCGTGGGCCCTCCTGTAACCGTTGTGTGCTTCAAGGGCCTCCGCCTGCATTGCGGAGAGGCCCGGAGGAGGCGGACTCGCAGCGGTGGGAGGGGCCGGTGCTGGCGGCGGCTGTCGCTGCTTGGATGGGGTCGGAGGGGTGGCCCGGCGCGGGGTGAATCGCCTCGTCTGCCTTGTGCAGCGGCACCTCTCGTCGCACCAGGACCTGATGAGGCTCTCGCAATCGTCCATGCACTTGGCTGATGAGGGGAGGGTTGAGTGGAGGGGGGAACGCGCAAGAAGGTCAGGAGCTGTGGCGGGCTGGATCTTTTTTTTTTCTTTCTTTCTTTTCGGGGGGGAGGGGGATGTGTCGGAGCCACTCACCGATGCACCTGCTCGTGCGCATCACGCACTGGTTGGGGTCGCACTCCACGTCCTGGGTCACTTCCCAACCGTTGACCCTCCACCCGCTCTCCGTCCACTCAAAGTCCTCAATCCAGCGTTCGAGTCCTGGCTTCGAGTTCCCGAAGGTCGGGAGCGCGAGCAGGAGAGAGGCGAGGGCGAGCGCGGTGAGAGCCCGCGAGGCGAAGAAATAAGGCGCCGCCATGGCGGACCCCGTCTCAATTCTCGTGCGCTTCTCGATCGGAGTGAATGCCGCCGCTTCCCCCTCCGCCCCGGCGAAACCATGCACCTCATGCGACATAAATCGTAACGTCCTAGAGTTTTTTTGAGATAAGCGATGCGGAGGCAGAATGGGTCTGTTCGAGACAAAATCGGAGAGGAGCACGCGCGCCGGTCGGAACAGGGACCTCGCGATGAGGACGACGAGGGCCTCCGGATCTCTCGTCGCGGCGATCGTGGTGCTCTCCCTTCTCCCGAGCCTTCGCCAGGCCGCCGCCGCCGGCCAGAAAAACAGAAAGCTCGGTTTTTTAGGTCTGAGGAAGCACAACCAGCTGCGTTCGCTCCACGACTCGCCGAGACTGGTGTGGAGTCAAGACCTTGCCGGGGACGCCAAGGCCTGGGCCGACAGACTCGCGGGGCTGGGGTGCCGGCTTCAGCACGACACCTCGAGCGGCCAGGGGGAGAACCTCGCGGTCGGCCACGCCTCCATCGCCGACGCCGTGCAGGACTGGTACGACGAGATCCGCCTGTACGACCACGCTGCGGGCTTGTACTCCCCCGATGTGGGGCATTACACCCAAGTCGTTTGGAGGAGCACCAGGCGCCTCGGGTGCGCTTTCTCGGTGTGCCGGGGCGGCAACCAGTGGGCCGGTCAGCGCGTCTTCGTGTGCAGGTACGACCCCGCCGGAAACTACGAGACCCAGTTCCTGGACAACGTGCTCCCGCCTTCCAGCGGAAAACCAAAGGAGGGCACCCGGTTGCCAAAGGAGGAAGAGGAGGAGGCCACGGGCATCTCTGGGGTGAGCGACTTCTTTGGGAACATCGGGAACGCCTTTGGCGGCAGAGGCCCTTGACCGCTTGTACTTTGAGGACATCGGCGACTACGACTACCCGAGGCCGGACGAGATGATGAGGACTCTCGCCGCGGAGGGGAGGTCCACGTGTACCACTACGATGACCCGGCCAGCGCCAAAGTCTAACGGCAGGAAGTGGCTACGAGCAGAGAGGAGGAGGAGCGCGTAGGGGTACGGTGTGATTGGCAGGGCTCCGAGAGGCGACGGGCTCCTGTCCCTCTCTCTCTTCACGGGGGGTCTTTCTCTTCGTTTACTTCTTCTGAAATGCTCTAAGGTGACTTTGTTTGTACAAAAAAAAGAATCGCGGCCCGCGGGCCCCGAACACGATTTTATCTCCTCGCTCCCTCTCTCGGCCTTAACGCCTCCCGTACAGAGACTTCTCCATTTGGCCGACCTCGGGAGGGAGCATCTGGGAAACGGGGTCGTTCTCGAGGGATGTCGTGTTCAGCGTGACGCCCGGGTTGTCCTCCTTTAGCTGTTCCGTGGCAGAAGGTTCGACAGCGTTGACGGTCAGGGCGGCCGCGCGCGAGAGCAGGAGAAGGCCCGCCATGGCGGCCCACAGCAGCAGCAGCGCCGCCCTCGGCGGCGACGCTCGCGACACCATCCGAAAGTCCGTTTTTGCCGCGACACCCGTTCTCCCGGCCTTCAAGAGAAGGAGGAGGGGCTTGGGGGAGGCGTTACGAAAAAGAAGAGGCCGCGGGGGCGAGAAGTAACGCGCGCTCTTTCGGCGCGAGCGCGTGCGTCCGAGGTAGGCGGTCGCTTCGTTGTTGGAGTGCGGAGGCGCGCCTGCGTTCTCGCTCCCCTTCCCCTGCCGCTAGGGCTAGGGCCCGCCGATTTTCTGAGGACGCGATGACCGATCGCAGTGGTGTCACGAAATTGATTCCGCTTGAACCAACCTTGAATGTTGTTCTCGGAGGCATTGTGACACATGAGCTGTCGCCATCTCAGGGGAACGAGGAGGTCGGCTTGAGAGGAAGGTAGGTCCCGGGGCCGGCCGAGGTTCGGGGAAGCGGGAGGAAGGGGCACGTCGTGAAGGAAAGGAAGAAGAAGTAGAAGAACAAAGCTGCCGCGTTACACTTGTGCAAAAAAACGCGAAAAGGGCTTTCCCAGAGGGAGAGGAATGGCGGCGGCGCCGCGGGGGGGGGAATGCTCTGAGCACCGGCGTCCCCGCCCGCTCGCTCGATCGCTCGATCGCTCGATCGATCACTTCCTGCCGACCGCGGTGAGCCCGGGCCTGACGAAGGTGTTCATGGTCGACTCGGCGATGTAATTGTAGAGCCCATCGTAGAAGTTGGCAATGACGGGGTCGAGGTCGGCGCCAGGCGCGAGCCTTCCGGGGCCACCGTCCGCGAAGAAGTCGGTGACGGTGCCCGTGACGGCCGTGTCAATGCCTGCCGTCGGGATGGGACCTGCCGTCGTAGGGGTGGGGGGCAGGAGCGGCGTGATGGACGGGAAGGTCTGCTGGAGCTTCCTGTGCTCCGCCGCCTGGGCGGTGGAGGCGAGGGCCACCATGGCCACGGCCAGAAGGATCATCGAGGTCTTCATTGTCGTCGTCGGTCGTCGGTCGTCGGTCGTTTGGATGGGCTGCGGCGCCGCGTGTTCTGCGTCTTTGGTGCTCGATTCCCTTGTGCCCCAGACGAAGGGTCAACAATTTATCGTCGAAAAGAAAAACGTTTCTTGTAGAAATCGCTTTGTAACGGCCTCACCCAATTTAGCACGCGTTTTCTACACAACTCAACAACCTTAAAGGGGAGACGATCAGATTGAGGAAAACAACCCGATTCTTTGCAGACAACCTGGGCGGGAGGGGCAGAAGCAGAAGCAGAAGACACCCGGCGCGCGACCCTACGAAACGAGGAGCACAGCACAGCACCACCACAGCAGCAGCAGCAGAAGAAGATCATCATCATGGCGAGAATCATCACAGCGAAGACGTTGGTCATGACCTTGGCGCTCCTGGGGAGCCTTGCCTCCGTGGCCTTCGGGTCCACGCGCAACCTGCAGCAGTTCTCGAACGGAATTCAGGCGCCGACCAACCTGTACATTCCCGGTCTCGGGCTCTCCGTCGCGATCGGGAACGTCCCCGGGTTCTACACGGATACCATCCTCGGGAACCTCTTTGCGGCGGATGGGGGCGCCCTCGGATTCGGCGACGGGGCTTTGACGGACTGGGGCGTCGCGAGCCTCACGAACCAAGCCGTCAGGAACACCATCAACGCCGTCAACGACGCCGCCGTCAACAGCCAGACCATCGTAGCGGGTTGAGCTCGTGTGCTGCTGCGCACGGCGCACTTTCCCCTCGAGGAGGGGAAAGGCCAAGGAGAGCGGCGAGAGAGGGGGGGGGCGAAGGCTGGACAGACAGGGCGGACGCCACCTTGATACCTCTTGTCTGCCATCGATCGTTTGATTTTTGTTTTGTGATTTTCGATCCACAACACTTTGTCTCTCTTTTATCGATTCAGGAGGGCTCCGCCACCATTCTCACGGACACGTTGATCCTGTGCCCCGCGAGGTAGCCCTCCACGCTCAGCCCTCCCCCCTGAGCCCCCTGCCTCGATGACTTCATCG
>Ga0160423_10000781_pt1 | contig 26541 bp, 40 predicted proteins | sample CRUFie14St8metaG_FD_108191 | JGI IMG/M metagenome (GOLD analysis project Ga0160423, IMG submission 108191) | Marine microbial communities from the Costa Rica Dome - CRUD Field 142mm St8 metaG | ecosystem: Environmental > Aquatic > Marine > Oceanic > Photic zone | place: Costa Rica: the Eastern...
GCGGCAACCCATTCATCCTCAACGAGAACGAGGTCGTTGAACATAGCAGATAGTTTGCCGAGTGTCTTTTTCTTTCCTTCATAGGTATAGTATGTCTTGCCCATGATACCGCTATGTTTCGTATGGGTTATCAAGGTTAACCTCGCCGACATTGTCAATTATTGACTTGACTCTGGTCCTCATTCCAGTATCCATCATCCTTTCAAATACCTCTTTCCGTTCTTTTTCAAAGCAATCTGTTACGCTTTCCGGAAAGAATTCTGCACCGTATCGTAGTGCCCAATCGAGGTCAATTCGAGAGAATTCTTCTTTACCTCCGATGGTCGAAGCGATTATTTCGATAAGATTCTTGCGCCGAGTTACAACCTCCACCATTGCTTCAAAAGAAGCACGAATCAATTTTTCATCTTTGAGAGTTGCTACTTCGGCCATCTTTTGAGTAGTGATATCGAACATCAATGCCTCTTTGATATCTGATGGTTGGTGGCGGGTTACGCTAAACCATATCTTCTGTGCAATGTCATTCCACTGGACTAAATCTCGCTTTACAGCGTCTTTGATTCCGCCCATTTCACGACCTCGATACTTCTTCAAAAGCAGGTAATTGCGCATGCATCATTTTGATATTCGAAGCCATGTCTTCTACATTATTTTCATCATGTGCTTTCATTATTCTGCGCAATACTACACATAAGTATGACACGTTATCCTTGTGATGTCTACACCACCATTCTGGTTCTTTCATCTCTCCTTCATTCAATTTCACTGACATTTTCTTCCTCTCCTTCCACAATTTCATCGGGGAAATACTCGCCGTATTTACGGCCTAATTCATCTCTTTGACGTCGCATTACGGCGTGCGTTAGTAACTTTTGAACGTGCTTTCTGGACCATTGGCCTCCCCTACGAGTAGGTATCCCTTGTTCATTCAGATACTTGGCTGTTGCGGAATATGATGGTGGTCGAGAGGTAGTAAAGTGGCGGAACAACTTAACCAATGCATCCAACTCTGCAAAGTCGTAAAGAAGTAGCCCATAATTTTCTTCATCCTCGTGCTTAGTGATGGCATAAAATCCGTATGGAGTTGACCCGAGCCAGCGACCTTCCGACTTCAATCTGGCCATACCTGCTCGGGTCTTTCTCTTACCATCATTACGGAAATATTCACCCACAGAAGACATCTGCGTAAGGAGCATTTTACCTTCTGGTGTATCGATATTGATGTCTGGAAGGTTGCCAAATAGGAATTCAATTCCTGCTTGCTTGCACTCTCTGACCACCCTCAAAGTCAACTCTACATCACGAGCGAGACGGTCGTTGTGATACATGACAATCAACTCGATTTCATTGTCTCTGACGTAATTCATCATGGTCGAAAACCCGGGTCTCTCCATAGGGTCGAGTCCTCCCGACTGACCCTCATCGAAAAATCCACCCGGCATGTTGGTGTATCCGAGGAAATCGTAGTCTCCCTCAACCGTAGTTTCCTCCATGGTAGGAATCAATAATTCGAGTCCAATTCTACTGACTTGGGTTCGACAGTCGAAATATTGGGTGTCGAGTCCGGTTTCTTGCTTGTCGGTAGAAGTCCGACAATAAATCACACATTTCTTGCCGCTCATCGAGGCTCGTCTCATGTATCTCCGCACGTGAATAAAGGGCATAAGTGTTTAGGGGGCCTCTAATTCACGCAATATACTCCAAAACACCCCTTCCAATAGGGGGTAGAACGTCGAAACCTCCTCAGAATTAACAGGGGGATGGGCCGGAGAGATGAGAAATGCCTAAAGGTGAACATGCCTAAAGTATGAAAGAGGTTGATAGGTGCTCTCCGACCCAAAATAAGCCACAAACATTTAGGTTATGAATTCTCCTCCCACGAGGGTAACTACGTTTGAGGGATACTACGTTACCCTCGGGATACTACCCCCATCAAGTAGGGGGTAAAACGTCGATATCTGGAATTTTCTGGCCTAATACTCAATTATCTTCTCACAACGAGAACAGGAGGTGGGGTGACACCCACTATGTCTTGGGCAAGGTGCTTCGCATTGACATTCTTCCGACATAGCCACAGATATACGGGGTGAGGAGATAAAGATTACTCTGGTAGAACGTATTTGCCTTCTACTGTGAATTTCCTTGTTTCCACATCGATGTTATACCAGTAATCTTTAATCGGGATTACGCTAATGACCCTTCTTTCGAATTCTCTGGCCATGTTCTTCTTCTCTTCTAATCTATCTTTGTCCTCTTCTTTTGGGATTATTCTGATTTTCGTCATAAAGCCGGCGATATACTTCTTATCTATATATTCGACGGTGGTATCAAGCGGCTAATACTCACACTGGTGGCTTATTTCATTCATGTAGCCAACCCGCCAGATGCCAAGCAGGGTGATGCACTCCCTTGTCGAAATTGTCCCAATAATCATCCCAATTCGATTCAGCCATTCCATTAGAATAGGCATACTCAAGGGGAGCAACAGTGAACAATTCAGTATGTCCGTTAAAGTATCCGAAGGGCGATTCTGTTCTGATATCCTCGATGGCTAACAGTTTATTCTCGAACTTCTTGGCACTCTTCCAGCCAAAGAATATGTGTGGGTCGCTCTCGAAATCGACGGTATAGCCTCTCTTCTGCACATATGACCGTAGGTCATACAGTCTCTTAGGGATGTTATCCGTCAGACCGCCCTTGTAGAATTGGATTACTCCGTCTTTGTAGAAGCCTAATGAGTAGTAAAATATCAATCGAATCGGCTTGTAATTGGGCTTGATTTTCATGACCATTTTCCGGATTTCTTTCCTATCCATGAAAACACCTTGGCGGCCCCGCCGGGAGTCGAACCCGGGTCATGAGGTTCGGAACCTCATATGCTATCCATTACACCACGGGGCCAAACAGACGATGCTTCGCATCGGTGATAAGGGATTCTTACCCTACAACCAAATGAAACATGTTCTAAGTGCTTTTCACGCTCTAAAGATGGTCGACAGTATATAAACCAACTAATTTTTGGCGATGTTATGAGTTATACGACATATTTGCCAAGGAAGAAAGATAGTGCATTTAGCACACCTAACACTATCAAAACGTTCCTTGTTTTTCTGGTCTCGCTTTGCATGGTATCCTTCATGTTCTCGACCATTTCTTTGGTGTCATCTGACAAGGTAATATTGAGATTTACCTCATCAAGACCTATCTTTTCGACCAGACTTGTAGTGGGTTTGGGTATCACTGAATGCACCTTCCTGTCGCTCATTGCCATCCCGCCTTATCAGACCAATATTCTATGACATGGTATACCTTATCGTAGTTGAATCCGGGTCCTAAAGCCCGAGAAATGTCTCCCGCAGAGACGCCCATTAGGTGTGCTCGCATAATGTGTCTAACATTCTCCATTTCTCCAGAATCGATAACCAGTGTCCCATTGACATTCTTCATGCCGTAAGGGGTGTTTCCGATATTCTTATCTGTGGCTTTCTGCCCTGCACGTATGCGCAGGCCCTTGACATCCCGGTAGTATTGCGCAGATTCAATGACAATGATGGCTTGAGCAAGCCCAGCATTGTCGTTAATTAGACCATTATTGATGAAAGGAGCGTGTGCTACTGCCACAGCCACTCCTGCGTTGACAAGAGGCTGAATATCCCGCATGAATTCCTCTGGTTTACCATCCCATTTGGAGAAATTCGGTATGATAATCGAAGTAATACCTTCTTTCTTGATGTCTTCGACAAGATTACTCCACCCTCCTCGGGGGACTTCAAATCCGTCAGCATACACCCCTCCCACCTTGAGAGAGTGCCTAATGGCTACAAGGTTCAACAGAGGCTCGTATATATCGAGCGTCATAGCAGGTTTTTCTTTGAATACATACATTACGGCGACCATTACCAGCCCACCTCCCTTCTCCACCAAGAGTATCCTAACATTAGGAGTAGTAGAGTGCCTATCAATACTGCAATGTCGTTCTTCTGTAAGAACCCGAGAAGGCTCATAGTAGGGTCAAGAAACTCCCCACCTTCTGTGGCTGAAATGAACCCCGAAAATAAGAATACGAATCCTACGAACATGAACCCGAGGCGGATTCTGTCCCAATCCCATCCGAATACGGGGTCCCAAATCATACCACTACCTCTTCAACAACATCAACTATGATGATACCGCAACAGGTCAAGATGGTAATCTCCAACTCGCCTTCTTCTTGAAAGCAGGCGTCGTCGATAACATAGCATTCCGGACACTGATATGACTGATGCCAACCAAAGCCACTATGCGATTCCATCCCAATCCCTCCACTTAGTAGGGTCTCCTTCTACCTGTCTCTTGTTAGCCTTCTCCACGGATTCTTCTAATTCATCCATGATGTCGACGGCTCTCTGTGCTACGGCGAAGGTCAATTGACCAAGAGCGTTAACCATGAGCATTGTCCTTAGTGTCATACCGAATAACACTACAAGTATGATAACCATGAACCATTCATGCGACAGCATTTTGGGCTTCCTCCTTAACAAAGTGGTCGTTCCAGCATTGGTCCTTGAAGGAGCACAATTTAGAGCAGAAACGCCCGAATCCCATAGTAGGTTCTGGGAAAAAGATACCATCTTGATATTGGTTAAGACGGTCTGCGGAGCGGTCAAATTCCTTCATGATGTTCTCGAACATCTCGTAGTCTTTCGCATCACGCTTTGTCACAATGTGCTTGAGTGACGGTTTCTCATGGGATGCCGTCTTTTCGATTACGACATAGTGGAAGGTCATAGGCTTCTTACCCATGATGTATCCGTATACCGTAGGTTGTAGGTCAATGTCAGCCTTGACTTGATTCCATGCGTTGAATTTCTTAGAACCTGTCTTGAAATCGCCTATGTGGACTTCTCCGTCTTTACAAGCCATGATTATCTCTCCTGTTGGGAGAACCTTAACTTCTTTCGGGAAGAAATCGACATAACCACGTGCGGTAAATAGAGTGCCATCTACCTCTCTTTGAACATCCTGTTCTGGAGGAGTAGCGAATTCAATGAACGGGAAGTCCCCATTCTTTACTGCGTTGACATAACCGTTTAGCCAGCGAATGGTATCTTCGTAGGCCGCTTCAATCTGTTCTACCGTCTGACGGTTTCCTTTGAAATCGAAGAATTCCTTTCCTTCTATTTCATTCGCCCAATACTGCTCTGCCATAGACAATAGCAGGTCGTTGTCGATTGTAGGTGTCTGATGGAAGTCATACAGGGCGGCGTGAATTGTGTTTCCTTGGGGAAAATAGATGCCGTCTGGCTCCTTCATACGGTCTCTGTATTTGTAGGCGAATTTCTGCCTGCATGTCATCCATGTGCTTAACATGGAGTAAGAAGCATTAGCAAGTGTCCAGCCACTACTCCCCATCGTATGTCACCACGAATAGTCCACCAGAGTATTGCGCCTTCGCTTTTGCGAGTGCGTCTGTTATCCTTTTCATCTCTTCCTTGGTCCTGCTCATAGCAATGACTTCGGGCGGTGTATCGGGCTCTTTTGTGTTAATTAGTATATACCACATAACTTATCTCCTTTCGTTATAAGCCAAAGAGTCATCACCTATAACTATTGCTGGGAGGGTTATACTGTTTCTTCGTATCCACAGGTAGAACAGCGATATACTGCCTTTTCTCGGTGTCTTGTCCAAGTGCCACCCTTAGAGAAATACTTGGCTATTGTGAAGGATTTCTCTCCACATTCTGGACAGCAAAGACTCATTCTTCTCCCTCTAACATTGAAGCAATGTATTCTGCACCATAGCGGCGGGCGGCATCATCATACCATGAGTGTTGGACAACTTCTTCTGTCGTTTTCTTAGCAACATAGTATTTTTCAAATAGATACATAGATGTAACGAAAATCACCAACAAGTAAAACACGATGATTATTTCTTTCATCTTCTCTCCTCCTTGATACGCACGACGGTATGTCGTGTCTTTATGAAAGCATTAGCGGCCTTCATACGGGCTTCTTCGATGTTATCGGCTCTTGCGTATGGTAGCCATCCTGTCGCCTCTGAATGACACTCTACAATGAATGTCATTGTGAAGCCTCCTTGAATCGACGGTAGCCGTCTTTGAGGTTGTTTAGATATGCTGGGTGTGTCTTTTCTGCCCATCTTAAAAATTCTAATGCTTCTTCGTCGCTCATTCTTCTTCGCCCCCGTATATCTGTCCTACTGCTTCTCCATAGTTGATGAGTAATTTATTTGGTTCTGGGATTATTCTTTGATGGTTGCTTACTTCTGGGTATAGCACTCGACCCAATAGATACAATAGTATCATAGCGATTACGCCAACGCACAATTCAATATCCATGATGTTCTACCCTCCCATACCATTGTGGTTTCTTTGAAGGTCCGAATTCTATCTTATTCAACAGATAGTCTGCATGTTCATAACACTGTATATGAATTAGCCTTAACACGCCATTCTCGGTGTGTATTGTCGCCGGAGATATGTGCCCACATACCTTACAATGTGCTTTCACATGGGTCTTCCCTTTTGATTCTCTCATTCTCCGGCAACCCCGTCATGATAATCGACGACTATCTTGGCCGTCTTTGCGGATGGTAATTGAGACATGGCAATGACTCTTATTGCGCCTTCTCCTTCGGGAGATTCTAACATCTCTCGGAACGTCTGTCCTTTCCATTTTCCAATGGAACATGTGGTATCTAATGCTCCGGTTTGTAAGCCAGACTCTTTTTGGAACATGTTCTTAGTCGTTTCTTCTTCTTTAGAGACCTCTTCTTGGTCACTTAGGGGGTTCGAATCCCCGGTAACCGGTATTTCCGATGCAACCGCGAAACTCATGTTTCCGGTGTTTTGCGACAGGCCATACTTGAGAACCATGTATGATTCAAACAGGAAAAATGTGTTTTCGAGAGCAGTAGCCTGCTCTTCGTTCAAGCCCATCTTATTGTATGTATCGTAAAGGCTGTCTACGAACCTGTTTTCTGCTTGTTTTATTGGCGAATTATCTTCCATAACCCGGCACAAAAGAGAGTTGTTTATAGATTATTCGGTTAATAACCTATCAGCGTCTCATGAATACATCCATGGCACTTCCCCTTCGACCACGTCGAGGTGGGGTTCGGCCACGCATACCTGCTATGGCACCGAGGAGTAGTGTTGCACCAATGCCACCAATAATGAATGGTCCAATGAATCCACCTATTGCATCTCCTGTGGCTTCGAGTGCTCCACTCTCTACATCGACTCCAGCAACTACTGCGGCGTCTTTGACGGCCTTATCTTGTGCTTCAATCTGTCCTTGTAGCGTCCTTAGTTGCTCTCCAAGAGTGTCTACGTTGGATTTAGCATCTTTAATTACTTCGGCTTCTCTTTGATATTTAGAAAGAGCCTCTTGGTATGTTTGACCATCAAAGGTAACGTCGTCTGTTGGGTCTTGTAACTTTGACTGCATATACTCGATAAAATTCTTCAATTCTTTGTGCTGGTCGGTTTCTGTGTTCTTAATGACATCGACTTGAGCATTGTATTGTTGAAGCACTAATTCGTAGTTACCAATGAGCCTTTGTCGCTCTTGAACGGCTTTGTTGAGCATTTCGATACGACCAGACTGTGATTCATTCATGTCTCCCATAGCACCTTCTTGTTGACTAAGGTATTCTTCGTAGGTTGGTTCTACTTCGTCAGCAGAGTAGAATGCGGCTCTGAAAGGAAGTGTGACCACTGATGTTCCTCTTTCCCATAGGCTGACCCTACCGTCCTTGTTGCGGTCTAATTCATCAGCCAGACCAGCCAATTGCTTGACTTCCATGTTGAGCCTGTCTTGCTCGTATGGGGCGTAAGGTGAGCCCCGTAGTGCGGCTATGTTGTTACGGACATGTGTCATTCTTGCTCTGGAACCCAAGGTTCGAGAGATTTGATGATTGAACATTCCTACCTTGACCATTCTACTCTCTCCTCACGATGCTCTTACGGCTGTATATGTGGCTCCACCGTATATCAATGCCAAAGGAACCCCTATAACTGCGCCAACTGCCGCCGAACGGCCTATCTGTTTCTTAGTGCTATACTTGTTGGTGAACCCAAGCACCTTTGATTTGACGAGTGTGTCAATTATTGTTGGGGCTATTGCACCAGCAAGCACTGTTGCGAATACAACTCCACCCCACATTGCGGCCGTATCTGGTGGTGCACCTAAATTAGCGTATCCGTTCAAATGTCCGTTCATCGTTCCTTGTTTCATCTAATCACCTGTTAATTACGGAAAGGACCCCAATAGTCCCTGCGCTCGTTAGAGCAAGAGTCGATGCTGGGTGCTTAACGATAGGCATGACAAATCTGTCAGAGGCTACATCAGCAAGTAACATGCCAGCAAGGATGCCTACGCCAAGGTGGGTAAACGGGTGCTGGAAGAAGTTTGACATCTTTTGACCACCTGCTGTGCCTAATTGTTTGAATTGGGCTACTTTGGCGGCCCCTATTGGCTTTGGATTAGGAACACTTGTCATACCAGCACTGCGAGGAATGGAGTCCTCTACGGGCTCAAAATCGTAATCGTCCATTTCGATTGGTTCTTCTGCGGTCTCTCCCATGCGGATTTCTCCGAGACCGGGAGGTAAGTTTGCCTTGCCAAATTGATGCGGAGTCCTATACGCCATAATCATGCCCCCAAATTCTGTGCTACTAACACGCCGCCGCCAAGTAGTGCCACTGTGCGGAACGCTCTGTCGAGCCTAACATTCCTCAATGCCTTGATGGATTCCCTTGCGTAAGGGAAGTCAAGTCCGGCGTATACAAGTAGCAGTCCTGTTGTCAAACCAATACCAAGACCGGTAGTTGTGTTTGACATTTTATATTCACGTAGAACGTGTTGTGCGGGGCCAGAAAGCCCTGTGTAGTCAAGACCACTGTCTTGTGGAGTGTCCTTTTCGCCGGTCTCTGCGGCTACTCTTTGTGCGTCTCCGGCGACAACCATGCCGAAACTTGGGAATTTATCTTTAGTGGAAGAGAATTCTTTACCGTTGGATGGGTGATATGGAGGCTGTGACCCATTGTGCGTGGAACCAAATCCTCGCATTGTGAGGTGTCTTTGAGTCTGCGATGCGAGGTCCATTGTTTCACCCGAATACGTTTGAGGTCTTGAGGCTGTCGCTACCTCGAAGTAATCCCCCTAATTAGAGCATACGCTCCTAAAGCCGCCGCCCCGAGTGCGGTCCCCGCAAGAATAGGCGCAACAGAACCAGTTGTGTCTAACTCCATTTCTTGAGTGTTCGTGGTAAGGGTCAACTCATCTAAGGCAGACTTACCCGTTCCGAAGGAATATGTTTTACCAGAGGTCCCCTTGACGTTCATGGGGACCCTTCTAACCATGTGAGATGCTTGTTGATTACCGGGCACGCCGGGGATTGCGGCAACCAAACCACGGCCAAACCCTGTCACGTTTGCGTTGAACGGTCTTTGGTTTGGAGCCAATTCTTGTAAGTCTGCCACGTCTGGCACCACTAATTCTTGAATACCGGGGAAGGCCCTACGGAAATTCTTGACTACTGCGGCAATATCATCTGTGTCATTGATTGCGTCTTCATATACTGTCTTCAACCCACTCAAATCAGTTAATCCGTGTTTCTGCAAGACGGCCATCACTTGCTCAAGTTCCCATCCTTGGTCTGATTTAGGGGTCTTTGAGGAATATTTGTCGATAATAGTGTAAGTTCCAGCGACGGGTATCCCCATGGTAGTAAACATGGTGTTGATGTCGTGGTCTGCTCGAAGTGGATGGTTACCTTCTCGTATCCATTTTCCTTCATTAGCCCAATGTCCCGACGTCAAAGCAATCATAGCGTTACTGTAAGCGAGCCACTCTGGGTCGGGGCGGAACTTATTCACGGTAACTTGCCGATAGGATTTTTTCTTTCCGTCTTCACTTACTGAAATTAATTGATTCTCGTAAGTTTTTTGCTGAAATCCTTTGCCTTTCAATTGCTTTAGTTGGGCGTATAGTTCACGAATCGCAGTATCAATATGTGCTGGAACGAGAACAATCTTGAGCGTAGAAATGATTCGAGCATTCGGATGAGGTCTGGGTAGTCCGTAAATGATTTGTCGGTGCTCTTTGTTCATTGCTTGTGTGGCAGATGCCCAAGAAAAGGGGCGGTCTGTTATAGGTTCTTTATACTCTGCCACTTGGAACCCCGGTCTACCGTCTGGCCATGGTCGACCAGATGGCTCTTCAAGAGCAGAGAACGGACTCTTCAACATGTAGAACTGATTGCCGCGGTTGAAATTTCTTCCGGATTCTCTCATACGATTCATACGAGCCGCATGCGGCTCGATGAAGGCGTTGGCAATAAGGTTCCGCTTTCCTTTGCTTCCTTCGTTTCCTGCCAGTGGCGACATTGGAGAGAAGTAGTAGGCAAACGCTCCGTGCTTGTGGAAGTCTACCCTTTCTCCTCCTCCTACTGGATACATAACATCACCGGGATAGGCAAGCAGAGTTTCAGTCACCGCTACATAGCGATAACCTGTCTGCGTCGATGGCGGTAACTTCTGGAAATCGGCTCCAGCCTTTGCGATTTTGCGGTCAGTAATTTTGTCTTGAATGTATTTGTCAATATTAGGGTTGTTTCCTGTCTCAATATCCATCAGATAAGGGAAATACTGCTTGAGCGCAATAATCGGTGCGTTGGTGGAAGTGCCAGATGGATAAATCAATATCGCAATAGCGTGCCCAGACGGCGCACCAATAGATGCGTCTACTGCGGTAATTTCACCGTAAGTCCCATATGTCCCCATTGACCTCGATGCAACACGATACTTTGCATGTGTGGACCAGAATGTTAGTGGGTCTGCCGTCTTGCCGTATGCCTTTGCGTAGAATAAGATGGTTTTTCCGACGTTCCGGAACCCACTTCCTTCTGAAGTAAACCAGCCTTTTTGCCAACTTTTGGGAATCATTGTCATTTGATTGTTTACATTTCTTGATGTCGCTGATGTAATTAATAGATTTAGATTCGGGAACAATCGGTAATGTTCATCCTTGAACATACCCAAAGTTGAATGTTTAGATACTAAATCTAAGTTGATAATCCCGTAGTTTCTTGCCGCCCATTCCGCTATAAACTGGGGCTCTGCTTTTGTTCTGTGGTCGTCGGTTATATTCGGAGAGTTCCACCAATTTAGGTGAGTATCACTTGCGGCATAGTCGCTTTCCCAGAACAAGGGTTGGAGTAAATCTAACATCAGTCGAGCCCCATTCCACTGTCTTGGGTCATCGCTGTTTATTCCGTAGTTGGAGAAGTTAAGTGAGTTGTTTACGAACTTGTTTGCTTTCCAATCATATCGTTGGTTGGTTTGTGTAACTGCCCGTAGTAATGCGGCAGATGGAGTTTCTCCTTTGATAAGAGATTCGAGAGCGAGTTTCTTTGCTTCGGATTCTGCATCGAACACTGCTTGTCCATATTCCATCATTTTGAGCACGAGTGTAACTATTCTGTTGGCGGTCTCTGCGTCTGGGCGTGGCATACCAACGTAGGACTTTGCTATCTCTACATCGGCCACATAGTCATCGTATGATTCCTTGTAGGCTGACATTGATTCTGACCATTCTGTCTGCTCCTCTGGAGAAGGGTTTTCTGGTAATGCATCTGGTTTATCTGGTTTTTCGGGCATACTTGGCCCTAAAACTATGGCAGTAGCCGTGTTCATTTGTGTCGGGTTGCCAAGTTGGGTGTTTACGAATTGACCCATCATTGCCGAGATGTAATCTTCTCCGAATTCTCGGGCAAGATATGTTTTGAACGGTATACAGATTGAGGTGACGGCCATTTGTGCGCTCTTCCAAGTCCTTCTTGCTACAAGCGATTCGGTTTGTTTTGCTCTCCAGCGTTGTTGCAATGAAGTCTCTGGGAATTCGGGTAGAACCCGAGCGTTCACTTCTGGAAACTTCACCATCTATACCGCCTCAATATTGCGGCGGTTGTTGTTGGTATCCCATTTGGGGTTGAGCGGGAGGCAGACCAAGAGTGCCTCGGATAAGGGAGGCACCGAAGCCGCCTATGGCTCCTCCTAATCCGGGTCTCTGCGGTTGCATCATTTGCTGTTGCATCATTTGCTGTTGCATCATTTGCTGATTCATTTGTTGGTTGATGCCTTGTTGCATCATTCCCATACCTGCCGCGTTGATTTGTTGCATTGCTTGCATGTCTGCTTGAGAGACTTCTGCTTGCATTTGTTGCAACGGGACGGCCTTTGCAATGGCCGCATCGATGTTTTCTTGTGTAATGGTAGAGTATCCTAATTCGACAGCCTTAGTAGCGTCGACTTTGAATTGTGGAATCATGTCAGATGAGAACATACCATACAACTCTTGCCGGACAATTAGTCTGAATACTTCAAATATTTCTTTGATGAATTGTGGGTAATGTAGGAAGAAAAGAGATACTTCATTCGGGTGAGTTGCCATAAGATTGTAGAACATTTGCACTTGGTTTTCGTTGCTCATACCGCCTGTGGCTTTATCGAGCATACTCATGCCTATTCCTGCAAGCCCAGAATCTTGGGCCGCTTGTTGAAAAAGTTGCTTCTGTTCGGGTGCAAGCCCGCCATTAACACCGTTTGGTGTTAATCCATTATTTGTCTGATTGCTGTTGCCCCATAGTCCCATATAATTCACCCGATGAAGAATACACTTAATTCACTTGCGCTCCTTTAGAAGTAGTTTCATACGCCTTCCCATCGAGGGTATCTGCTCTTTCAAAAGTAGCATTGAGAGTCCTATTGTCGAATACCATGATGGTTAGGTCATTCTCTCCCTTACCATGCCCGCAGTTGGGACAGCCGGGATTTTTGTAGTGCTGAATAGGAATACCATCCTTCTCTGCTTCCATGAATGCCTCTGACCATTTGTTCAGCAAAGGGTTGGTTTGAACCACTTCTTCTCTGCGAATTGGTATGAAAGAAACTCCTTTCTTCTTCATTCGCTTGAAGAATCCTTTGTCGTTTTCGGCGGCCTCTTGCTCGACCCATTGTAGCAATAAGTGGTATAGTTGCATGTGTTGGGGGCTATATGTCCCATTGAGTGGAACCCCTGCTCCGGGGAGCACTTTTGAGTATGGAGTGAATAAATCGGGCCGATACATGTTCCACAACTCTCCATAAGAGAGGGCCGTGCAATCACTACCTGTTACAACGCACCTGTTAGCGTTGCCACTGTATCGGAATCTCGCTCCGCCTACAAACGGCAATAGTCCAAATCCGGGAATGGCAAACCAACGCTTCTCTGGTTTTAGTGCCTTTAGTGCATTTTTGATGTTCTTTCTGCGGTCTTTTACCGGGTCGCCTGTGTTAGAAAACTCCCATTCTACGACAGGAATTACGGCATTATAACCCGCATCACTATCATTTTGAGGAAGTTGCTCTATCATTTTCAACATGCGCTCTTCTTGAAATGACATGATATCGCCTCAACTACGCCAGCATACACAAGCAAATCAATGAATCGGTCAAAGGTCCATCAACCCCTTGAAGATAGCATCGTCTACATTCCAGCCTATTGAAGCGGCGCAGGCGTCTACTCTAACAGGTATATTTGCTTCTTGGAATTCATACAAGGTCTGACGGAAAGCGTCGAATATAGAATGTCTAACAATGAACCCTTTTTCCCATAATTCATACGCTTCCTCATCCATCCAAAGGTCAGCCTTGTTCATGAGTATAATTACCCTTCGGGGCATATATTTTCGTTGAAATATTCGCTTCAATCCAAGACCCTTTGGTCTCGTTTGGTTGCGAAGCGAACTCACAAGATACGACAAAGCAACTTGATTATCGGTGTTTGAAACATCTTCTAAATGTCGATGGTCAAGAACGACAACTATTGTTTTAACTTTCCTTTGCCACATGTCCTTGAGCCAAGAAGACTGATACTCAATGTGCCCACCTAAGTCTCTTGATACTATGGTTCTTCTCAAACCTTGACTACGGATTCTTTTGGCTGTCGGTTCTGGCATTACATATCCATTTCGTTTCTTCCGATGATGAGTGCGCTCATCATCTCCAAGCGGTCTTACTTCCCCTTGAGTAGTCAACTGCCTGTCGAGTGTTGTTTTACCGGTCATCGACGCCCCGTATACTCCTACTGAATGTTGAACAAATTGACGAGAACTGCGAATAACCTCCCACATTCCGTGAGCGACGAGGATTTCTCCCGATGCCATTTAATCACCCGAATACGCCGGTGATTAACCAACCAAGTATACCATTGTAGTCGGTAAACAAGTTGATTGAATAGTCTGTAATCGCTACTACACAACCCGTTGCAGTCGACCACAGAGCGGTGTAACCAATATATTTCCATCGCATAATACGGAGATGCCATGTAATTCCTTCATTGGCGTAGGTCTGTTGAGAGACCATTGCCTCTCGTTGCTCATCTTCATTGTTTCTAAATATGCTATACCCGAGCGGCATTAGGCATCCCCCAGAAATGGCGTAAAGTCCATTCTGACTTTACTGTTCACTTTGTCAAAAGAAGCGTCAGAAAGAACCCAAAGGAGTTTTGTGACCTCTTCGATGTGGTGGACTCCCCACTCCTCGTGGTATTCCAACAGCATTGTGCAGGTTTTCGACAGTATATCGACAAAAGTTGCCGCATCAACAGTCTTTTGGTTAGTCGTGGTGATGACAATGCCCTCCTTTCGTTCGTATCTTACACGGTGTCCCTGCCTTCGTCAACGCCCCACAGGTTATACGTTTGCGTTTATTTCTTCCAATTGGCTGGCTCGAATGATTTCTTGCTCTTCTCGGGTCCCTGCCGGTTGTAAATTTAACATTTGATTCGGGGGACCTCCTTGGAAGGACGCTGGACCACTCTCCAAGCCTCCATCGGGTATTGATGAAACCGTCAGTTTTGGACCGATTGGTAGACCCATGATGTCCATTCGACCCAGACCTACGTCTTGTGGTGTTAGGGACTTCTGTTGTTGCTGGGGTTGGCCTCCAGAGACTTGAGCCATTGTTGCCATTATCTCGGCCAACTTGTTTCCCAAATCAGCATTCTCCTGTGCATCTATGACACCATCGGCATTATATTCAGAATAGGTTTGCTGGAACATTGCTAATTGTTGAGCCAATACGGTCTCTAACTGCTTCTTTTCTTGTTGATACTTTATCATTGACAGTCGCCGCTTGTTAGATTGCCTCATTCGCCGTAGGTTCTTACGGTGACTGTTGGAATCTTCAAACCCTGCTCGGTAGATGAAGTAGAACCCCGCTTGTAATGCAAAGGAAGCAGTAAACCAGAATACGAGTGCTTCGTATAGGTTGTTGAATTGAGACCACTCCCATCGCTCGTATAGAAGAATACATAGCGAAAGGAATACCGCTTGGAACAGGAATGTCCCAAGTAGGCGTAATTCATGCTCTCTTTGCTCCTCTCTGGCGAGCATCAACTCTTCATTTAATTCACTGCCATCGTTAGCCAATAGGCTCCCAACAAGCGGGTTAGTCATCATTCCGATAGTGTCATTTCTTTGTCTCATCTCGAACGGCCTCCATTAGCCCGACAATCTCATGCCTTGGCATGCCCTGTGTGTGATTTAACATCAACTCTCCGGTTTCCGGTATGTAAACAATGTTCACACACCTGATGGGGAGTGTAGTCAAATGGTTAAGGCGGGCCAGCACGTGGTCACGGACGGCTTCCTGTGGCTGTGCTGGTGCCTGCGTTACTTCTTGGGTTTCTTCTTTCTTTTCTTCTGTCATTCTATCACATTCCAAATTCATCTGGTTCTTTCGCAGTAACGATATTGTCTATGCGAAGTATCATGCATGCGGTGTCGGTTGCGCCTTGAACGGCGGTGTGAACCACACGCTTCGGTTCGACGACTGTTCTGTCAACAGACAGGTCGCCTTCAAAGGCATCAATATATGCCCCATGGTCTCCGTTAGCGTGGGCTACCCGGAGTTTGAGTAGACTATCAATAGGAGAAAGACCACAATTTTCTGCAAGAGTGGCTGGAATAATCTCTAATGCCTCTGCGTATGCTTCTACTGCCAACTGTGCCCTACCTCCTACGGAGGCCGCAAAATCCTTGACTTGTAGTGACATTGACATGTATGCGCTTCCTCCTCCAGAAACAATGGCGTTATCTTTGTGAGCAATATGGACTACACCGACAGCGTCATCCAAGGCCCTCCCTATCTCGTATGCAAGGTGTTCCGTTGGTGCGAATACCATGATACTCGATACTTCACTGTTTGGGACACCATTAAAGAACAATAGTGGGCGCGGGGATAAGTCGAATTTCTTCTCTTCTACCGAATCACACTCTCCAAGGTCTGCTGGTTCAATGTCGTGAGCGTTGCTTACAATAGTAGCATTGGTGGCTACTGCTACGGCTTCGAGGTCTGATGCCGCTACTCTACGTGCGGCATACACTTTGTTTCGAGCAAATACATCGGCTACGGCTGGGTCGATGTCCTTCATGGATAAAACCACGTTTGCTCCAGAATCGATGATTTGTTGTGCAATAGTAGCCAACTCTGATTTCTTTTCTTCGAGGTATTGGGATGCTAATGTAGGGTCATTGAATTGCATATTCACGCCTTGTCCCAATGAAGGGACGGTCAATTCGCAGTCAAACAGTGCAACCTTGGCACCAACTACTGCATCGGGCATGGAATGAATCATCTTTGATTTGTCTACGATACAACCATCTGTGAAGAATGAATCGGAAACAGGTGCTCCCGGTCGGACTACGATATTTACATCAGTTGGAGAGGAGCGTGTAGCCGCTTCTACACAGAGAGCCGCAAGATGGTCTCCGTCGTCTTCTGCCGACTTCCCTGTCATTGCGGTCAATGCTACGTCATTAAGTGCCTTTCCTGTGTTCTCTGTGATGGTATCGAGGTGTGCGAGTGCTTTCTTTGCCGCTTGCTTGAAACCACGAACAATCATAGTAGCGTGGATTCCTTTCGCAAGTAGTTGTTCTGTTTGCTTCATCAACTCTCCAGCAAAGATAACGGACGATGTTGTTCCGTCATAGCACTCTGCTTCCTGTGCTTTTGCGACTTGAATAATCATTCGAGCCGTAGGGTGTGTAATGTTAACCGTCCGGAGAATCGTAGCACCATCGTTTGTAACGGTGATACTGCCATCATTTGATACCAACATCTTGTCCATGCCCATAGGTCCAAGGGTAGACCGGACAAGGTTCGCTATCTCTTTTGCGGCGATGATGTTTACTTCTTGTGCTGTGACTTTTTGACCTTCTTGGGTCGCATCGGTGACGTCTGCCATGAAGTGCGTAGGCTTCGTATCAGACTTAAACGAGATGACGCATACGCTTAGATATCTTTGGCTTCTTCAAAACCTTCCATGGTCTTCAGATGTTCATAGGCTTGAGCGATAGGGTTTCCATCTGCTTCGTCTGTTAGGTTGATTTTCATCAAGTATTCAGACATGAATACCGGCTCTTTCTTTTGCTTACGAGCAGTGCGGTCATAATAGTGCTCGACGGTATACTTGAGATACCACCTGCGCTTATTCTCTATCCACTTCAAATGCCCTTCAGCAATCTTGTGATATCCTTGTTCAAGCGTTACTCCGGATGGAGATTCTATTTGTTTTACTAATGCCATTTCTTTCACCACAGCAGAACTTTAGAAACACCCGGTGAAAGGCATTTCTTCATTTGGAACATGTTCTTACCCATTTCTGGCTCCTTAACGGTCTCAATTAGTATTGCAACCCGGGAGCCAGATATCTTGGGCAACTTCTTCTTGGCTTTGAAAAATCCATTCTTGTCAATATGACCAGCGTTGCCAAGTAATAGTGAAGTCCTAATTTCAGCGAATCCTTCTATTGCCACCCATTGTATAGACGGGTCGTAATCATCTACACGAGTCGAGATACCAATGATTGGGCTACCTCCTATGACTATCTTGCCCTCTAAGACGGAAACCCCGTAGCCAGAGCGGTCTTCGTCTTCGGGGTTGCCATCATGCCATTCAAAGGCATATTCGACAACGTCGTCTGTTTTCTTTTTCGACACTTCTACCGTGCCTACGAATCCCGTCTTGTATGGTGGCGAGAATGGGTCCATGTGCTACCCATGTTCGCATAGGACATGAATGAATCGGAACTTATGGTATTACTTACCGCCTTTACCGCCTTTGCCAGCAGCATCATGCTCCAACCCTAATTGGGTATCGATAAAAGCAAAGTTAGGGAATAACTCCGGTTCTCCAGAAAAACTATTTATTACCAAACGCACTTGGTGGTCACAAACCAGTAATAGCCGGCAATCTTCTGCTGATTCTCCTCCTCCTCCTTCTTCGCCGCCGGGGGGGAATGGGAACCCTGCATTGATGTCGAACGGCACTATGTTATGTTCTCCAGCATCTATTACTCTGACGTTATTCAGTGGGCCCATTCCGACCACAAAGATAGCACTCGAAACGTTCGTAACACCACCTACATTGACGTTAGACATACTAAGAATGAAAAAGGTTTTCTTTCCATAATTTCCATTTTCTGTATCTGTGGTATACTTTGTTATATTTGTAACCTTTGGAAGACCAAATTGTCCATAAAAAATGTATTCTCGACCTGTATTTGTTGACACAGGCCCTATGTCAGATATAGTAATAATATCTGTGCTTTGACTGCCGTCGTCTGTCGTTACGGGGGTGAATACCGAAACATCTGCATCGTCCCCGCCATAATTTGACACCCCTAATTCTATTGTGTCTCCATCTTGTAGTTTTCTAAATGGTGAAAAATTATGGTTAGATGGGGTCTGGTCGTGCCTAAACAATGGATAGCCGCCACTGCCACCGCCACCGCCACCGCCCGGAATATTTACCGTGACATCTCCGGGACTTGCGCTCGATGCGGTTACGCCAGCACCTACGAAGTTTATACTACCACCAGCCGCATCAATTGTTGTAAGAGCGGACCCCGCATTTCTTACTGAGAATGCAGTATTAACAGGAGTAGTGAACTCAAGTCCAGTAGCATTTGAATTGACACTTACTACTTTACCTGCCGCTGAAGTATACGCCGATGGCGTATCGGTTAACCCCGTAAAGACCGAAGAGCCACCGCCACCGCCCGTAGCAGTGATGGTAACTGCTCCAGCATTTTCGCTAAGTGTGACGCCAGTGCCGCCAATTAGTGTTAATGTTTCATCGGTGCCAAGAGTTGCGTCTGGTGCTCCGGAGAGCACCACTTTGACTGTTCTATAATTTTCTGTCCATTTGACTCCAGACGCTTCATTACTGTCGGCTGTTAAAGCAAATCCGTCAGTTCCCACTGGCAAAATAGTCGCATCTCCTACACCATCACCTACAACCAAGTCCCCCTTTGTTCCTAAGTCACTGTGCATGATTGCGCCTGCGGCGTCAACATTGGTTGCGTCTGTCACGTCTGCGAGTGCTTCAATACCGTCTAATTTCGTTTTGTCTGCGGCAGACATAGAACCTGCGGCACCCGTAGTAGCGGCGTTGATGCTGATTGCTGGTGTTGTTCCTCCGGTGGATACAATTGGTAGTGTGCCTGTTACGCCTGTTACTCCTTGAGCGTCCCCGTCATATACTTCTGCGAGGATTGGCGTTCCTATACTGATAATGATAGTTGCCGTTCCACTATTACTGGTGATATTTACATCGGTATCTTGAATCCTACCAATCTGTTGAACATAGCCAGTAGAAGGAACGTCAACTGTTAGTTTCCCAGCCGTGCCCGAGACATATACTGCATCTCCATCTGAAGGGTCGCTTCCTGTAAATAATGATGCTGGAATATCCAGCAATGAACCGGATACAGCCATTCTTCCTGTATCGCCGTTGCCCGTGTTGCCTGTGGCCAAACCAACTGCACAGTTCGCAAGTGTGTTGCTTTGCGCTTGGTTCGTTTGGACGACACTTGTAGCATGACTACCGTCTATGCGTAGAGGCATACCCAAGGCCGTAGACGAGGCACTGTTGTTGATGAAGTAGACGAGAAACGGAGACTTGTTGGAGGCCAATATCCCTTCGCCTTGAACAATGGCACCAAAGGTAGCACCACCGTCACCAGCCACATCTCCACTAACATCGAGTGCGACGGAGGGGGCCTTATTGACACCAACACGATTATTCGCTGTGTCTACTTTCAGAACGTTAGTGTCGACTGTCAAGTCACCAGAGAACGTTCCTGTCGTTCCTTCGATAGTAGAAGCAACAAGACCTGCGGCGGCATAAGTGCCGCTACCGGACCCCGTTTCCAATTGAACCTTCCACTTGTCGTCAGATTCGTCAAATACGAACCGTGCAAGTGGGTTGTCTACACCAGTGTTCTCACCACGGTCGACTTCGAAACCACCTACGCCACCCGTCACACCGTTACCGGTCTCTCCGCTGTTCAGCGTCAAGACGGCATCCGTGACGAATGTGTTCGTGGTTGAAACCGTTGTAGATGTGCCGGAGACGGTTAGATTACCCGAAATGATGACGTTACCACCAACGTGCAACTTCTCTGTTGGAGTTGCTTGATTGATACCAACATTTCCTTCATCATCAATTCTCATTCTTTCTGCTACTCCCGCATTTGCGTTATTGGTCGAAAAAATCAAACTTCCATCTTCAACTCCGTCTGCTTCGTTGGCCGCGCTGATTCTCGCTCCTGTGTAAAATGTAGAACCGTCGTTGTTTCTGAAGTCAAGACGGGCGTAATCGTTTCCTGCAATATCCCTCGCTCCTTCAATACTCAATGTTCTTGTAGTGCCCGACGCATTCGGACTTGTAATTGTCACTTCACCGGTGCCATCGGGGGTAATCACGATGTTTCCGTTCGTATTTACAGAAGATATGGTGTTCGTGTCTATTGCAATGTTGTCCACAAGGAGGGCTTGATTGCTACCTGCTCCCGAGGCTCCCGTTGGGTTAATGTGAACACCGTTTGCGCCCACATGAACCACACGAACGTTATTAGCCAGCAGTCCAAGTTGGAATGTTCCGGCATGTTCGATACCCGTTAATGCATCTGATGAGAAAGTATAGACGGCCCCAGAACCGGCAGCGAATACTTTGCCAACGGATGCAAGTGAATATGTATCGAAGTCCCATTGGTCGTTGGTCTCATCCCACACCAACTGCACATTCGCATCAGTCCCTCTTTCTATCTCAATACCAGCGTTTTGAGAAGGTGAGCCTGTCTCATCGCTATTTAGCACAATGATTGAATCTCCAATGGTGACGGTGTTACTGTTTAGGGTCGTAGTAGTAGTAACAATAAGTGTGTCTGTGACGGTAAGGTTATCGACGGTAAGCGTGTTGCTCGTTTTATTGTAAGTAAAGGTTGATTCTCCGCCGAACACTCCTCCGTCATTGAATTGAACATGAGTATCTAAGCCACCTATGGCGGCACCGCCTGTTGGACCTTGAACAGTTAGGACACCATTGGTTAGCGAAAAGGTGTTGAAGTTACCAGCGTTCTTGATAGTGTGAGCAAATCCGTCAACGATGCCGTCATTGTTGGTGTCAATGAATGCACCCTTTGCCGATAAATGTCCACCTATGTCTCCCATGTTATCAACCTACGAAGTATTGCCAATTAAGGGTGGCCGCCCCTCCTCCTTGTGTGTTTGCTTGAAATAAACCATCATTATCGCCGAAATACCGGAATATGTGTTCTACGTTTGCCGCAATAGCGGTAACATTGCCATTCTCTTTGAGATTCCAAGCAGAAGCACACGTCATTTTGACCGCTTTGAATTTAGGATTGAGTCTTTGTGCTATTGTATTAAATGAGGCACCTATGCTCATTTGATTTTCATTTATTTTATCAGTAGCGGCAAGGGCCGCCGGGCCGTCTGGTCCTCCTGACACTAATCTCGACCTGTCGTTCACAGGAGTAGTTATGATACCAAAACTCCAATCTTGGTGGGATACGTTACGGTGGAAGAAATACACGGCATCTTCGTCTACCCAAGTGTATTCTCCTTTCTCTTTCTTCGAACTGGAGAAACCGGGTTTTCCTAAAACTCGGAAAGCGGGGTTGTCATGGTCAACCACCATATAATCTCCTACTTCAAAACCATGTCCGGCGGCGGTGTTAATTTGAACAATAATTGCGGCTGTAAAATTATGATATTCTGTTGTGCCTTTGAGATACCGGAATTTCACCTTTCCTCCGTTGCCAAGTGTCGCTTCCAGCAAATCTCCGGTATCGAGTCCTGTTCCTAAAGTGTGGACATCGAGTTGTGTAACTACGCCGTCTTCGATTCTTATGTCCGCTTTTTGGTCTTGGCGGGTTGTCGTTACGGTGAGTGTTGCATTGTTAGGTCCGCCATTTGGATTTACGACGTTAACTATGTCTCCGTTTCTATATCCGGTTCCTTGAGTCCCAGCAGGCGGCGGAGTTTGCACGAAATTGACTACTCCTGTGCCCGATGTGCTAACGCTAACTCCCAGTCCCGCTCCACTTCCGCCGGTTGTAGTGGTAGAGAAACCGACTCCGCCACCACCACCGTTAGGGTATCCAGAGCCACCGTCTGCGACTGCAAGAGAAGCAACGTTATCTGTGCTATCGGTTCGAGATTTTAGGAAAACAATGTCTGATACTTCAGATTGTAAACCGTTCGGTTCATCACCAAGGTTAGTTCCCTCAACAAATACGAATTGGTCTGTATTGTCATACTTGAGAGTCAGTTTGGTGTTAGTGAGGTTTCTCATTATTACAGTGAACCTGTCTCTGTTGAGCGTTAGAGATGCTCTGTTGGCTGGGTCATGGCTGGGGTCGGTAGGATGAATGATTTTGATAGTATCTCCATGTGTATAGCCAAATCCTTCATCGGCGATTGTGGCGGATGTTATGACCCCTGCACCGTTAATTGAGATGTCAACGGTTAGTCCAACCCCTGTTCCTCCGGTGGTAGCGACGTTTTTAGTATCGGGGAAGACTACTCCATTATACCCTGTGCCGCCCGAAGTTATCGTAACGTCTGAATTGAGTTCGACAACTTCTGTTGGGTTAAGTTGGAAGTAATTATCCGAATTAAATTCTACTAATTGTTCGTCTTGAAAATCGAAAGGCATGCTGGCGAGCCCCACTGCGTTAGGTGTAGGGATATAGTGGTCATCCTTCCTAAGTAGAATTGGACGAGCGAATCTCGAGTAAGAACCTCCACCACCACCTAAGCCACCACCGCCAATACCAAGGTTCAACTGTATCGGTATCAAGGATTCAAACAAGTTGGTCTCGGAGTAATCACCCGAGTAAAATGGAGACGTTGAGGACAATTGTGCCATAGCCAATCCAAAGCCTCTTTCTTGAAATGGATAATCTTGAATACTTGATTGACCACCAACAAAACTTGGTTCAGACAAAGTTGTAGCAATGTCTGTGGTTGGTGAATCCTTGATGTAAGCCACGAGACCACCTCATATTGGCATCCAGTGTAATTTACATCCTGCGGCTGTTGGGTTCAGATACACTTCTGATGCCCGGTTTATTTCGAAGAACATAGATTCTCCGGGCAATAGTGGAATTCCTGTGTAAGAGTTTGCTCCCATAGACAGGTATGAGGCGGTGTTAGTCGGGTCCGTAACGTCTTTCAGAATACGGGAACCTGTCACGGTCCCAGCAATGGAATTGGTAGCATAAACAGAAGAAGCCCCTATTACGTATGGTTTCGCCAGATTTGACACGTAAATTTCGCCGGGGTTCGACATCCCCGCTTTGAATAGGAAACCACGGTGGGCCAATACATCGGTAGCATCGAATGTCTCGACCTGTAAAGTCGAACTTTGGTATTGCGTGTCAGAATCAAATGTATCGATATGATGTCGTTTGATGAGTTCGAATAGTGATAATGTTCTGTTGAAATCGGCGAATTGTGGGACGTTCAACGGGATATATGGAAGGTCATATGCCCATATTTCTCTACCGGTGTCAGACACTTCAAGTCTTGCAGTAGGAGAGTTCAAGTTCGCTACCCCTCGGAGGGGCACTGATGCTGATGAGTTGCTTTTTGTTGCCACGTGTGGAAACGTCGGTTTTACGCCACTGTCCTTCGACATGTATAGGCCCAACATGTTAAAGCACTTGAGAGTGTCGCTGACTACCCTTATGTCTGATGCGAAACATAACAGGCAATATGGGAGACCGACCAGACTGGAACGTGAAGTATGCGAAGTGCATTATATGTGGCACCGGAACACGCTCACATATACTCGAAATGCCAGAATACGAAGCATATCTGCAAGAGACCCGTCCACGGAAATACGAGGATGAGGAAGGGGTTGAAGCAATTAAAAAATGGGAAATGGTCGTAGAGGCGAAAGTCTGCTGTCACACTTGCTGGATGGAGATAAGAGAAAAAACATTCGAGCAGATAAGAAAGGATGTCCCAGAATGGACCAAAGAGCCACTTCCTAATTCTCAACGAATTAAGTCGTTCCTAAATCGGTGGATTGAATATGGGTTTGGAGAAGACGAGCCTAACAAAGAAATGAATGAGGCCGTAGAAGGGCTAAAAGAATCAATAAGGAGGTCTGCTCGTGGTGAGTGAAGCGGCTTTGGCCATTATGGATGAATGCAAGCAAAGACTTGCAGAAGTAGGTATACATGAGGTTCTAATCGCCTCCTTCACCGAAGGAACAGGAGCAGGCTACTCATATAGTGGAAACCCCAAGACTCTCGCATACCTCGCTAATACTGCATTGTTAGAGATATTGTTCGAATCAGTTCAGAGACCGCCGGAGGTGACCGTAGATGGCGACTGATGAGAGAATAAGTGCGACAGAGTGGAATGTCAAGAAAATCTGTCCAATATGTGAGGACATCAAGAACAAGAAATTGAACCTTGAAGGCGAACAGATGTTCGCTGATGATGGCAACCCTCTTTTCTGCCCAGACTGTGGACACACTGATATCCGTATTCATCACACCGTTACGGCGGTAGAACTTGGTCGAACTTCGGACCGTGGCGATGCTCAACCGTGGACTCACCAAGTTATCGTAAAATGCGAATCTTGTGAGTGGTCTCACGTCGCAATGACCAACCCTTGTCTTGGTAATCCTTGGGACGAAACCATAGGACTGACCCGCCCTCTTGACCAAACAGAAGGACAGAAACACGCTATCCGTTGGTCGAATGAACAGGCTGTCGGATTGAGGGACCACGACGAAAAATACGACAAGAAGGCAAAACTCAAATCCAAAACCTATAAATCAAAGCGCAACTTGCGTATAGGTGAAGCGGAGGGCAAAAACGACCCGAAATCCTTGCATTATGTGCCAAGCGAAAACGAGAAGCGAGCCCGAAAGCGACACCTCTACAAAAACAAAAAAGGAGATGAATAAGATGGCAAAAGAAGCAAAGACAAAGAACGTAAGCGCAGAGTTTGAATACGACGGAATCAAGATGGTAATTACAAGCGTCATTTATGATTACGAAATCGAAGAGGGTGTAAAAGACCTCGCAAATCAAGTGAAGTTGTTGTCTAAGGGCGGCAAACTATCAGTTGGAATGGAATGATTTACTCTTGTAAAAATTTCCACGCCGCAAACCCAGCGACAGCAATAGTCAGATAATCGACGTGCTTTCTGGTAACGACTGTGCCTACGCCACGTCTTTTCGATAGTGGTGCGGCCGATTTCTCAACACGGTCGTCTGTAACGGCCATTTCGTTGAATTCGTGAAAGCCAAGGACCTTTAGAGGATTCCTGTTGACAGGATGGTCTCTGGGTTTCTTCAATTCTAATTTCCTACTCACTCGGTCCACCCACTGTCTGATTCTGGCATGATTCCTTGCAGGTCGAACATTCCACTCATGCTCTTCATGGCGTTGTCATGTGCACGGTCAGACGTGGAAAGGTCTTGCTTCCCGAGGTGAGCACCTGCTACCTGTGATTCGTATGTTCGAGACATCATTCTCCTCCGTAGTCCCGGAGGTAGTTGTCGAGAGTCTTTCCCATCTACTCCGTGATGGAATCCTACTCCGTCTGTGCAGTGGTGGGCCAAACCATGGTGGAAACCTACACTACCCATAGCAGGGAATCCCTCCTTGGTTGCTAAATCGTGCGCAGGTCCAAACTCTACTCCTCTTTGCATGTGGTGGTGCATTCGGTCTATGTGACTCTTCTTGGTTCCTTTAGGATGCTTATCTGCGATTTGCTTCTTGCTCATCCCAGACAGAGAAGAACCGTAACTTTGCATTCTTTCCCTTACAATAGGGGGGTGAGAAGAGGATGTTGTCGTGGATGTTGATGTGGTGGCTCCAAGTTGCGCTATACGGTCTGCTTGAGACGCATGCATCTGTGATGCTTTGTTCAACTCTCCTTCTATTTGTTTCAAGGATGCTTTTTGCGAATCTGTAAAGTGTCCTACACTACCAAGGTTGGCCTTTGGTGAGAATGGGCCACTTCCTCGTGGAAGACTGAATGAGGACATTACATCTACGACAGTAAACCCTACTACTGCAATATAGAATAATGATAGTAAGGGTGCTTCATTTCCAAAGTCGCTCAGTTTATCTCGTAGTTTTTTTGCCAAGTTACTCA
>Ga0160423_10000783_pt1 | contig 26530 bp, 20 predicted proteins | sample CRUFie14St8metaG_FD_108191 | JGI IMG/M metagenome (GOLD analysis project Ga0160423, IMG submission 108191) | Marine microbial communities from the Costa Rica Dome - CRUD Field 142mm St8 metaG | ecosystem: Environmental > Aquatic > Marine > Oceanic > Photic zone | place: Costa Rica: the Eastern...
ATTCCACTAACGAAATTCGTCGCATTTAAAACTCTTATCTGGTCGGTGATGACTGCTGGCATTATTTTTGCAAACTATTTTAGTTCGTAATTGTTATTTATGTGTAATCCAGTGACAATTTTGTTGTTCTTTGGATTTGGGGAGCTGTTGATAATCCTGTAAGTCCATTCAATGTATTCACAGTGTATGCTAAACCCACAGCTCCTGTTGTAAATTTAGCGTAAGAATACGCACCATAGTAATTACCTGCACCTGAACTAAGTCCTGTTACGCTGAGTCCATGATTTGCTGAAATCTCAGTGTGCACCCTGATAGTTTGACCTGAACCCACTCTTGTGATATGACTTACTTGATATACACCATCAAGACAAATTGTGCTCACACCAAGGACTGCTGATCCGTTTGATGTTCTTGCTGTCACACCACTACCAACATTTGATCTACTAACCACAAAATAATCACCAGTCCCTATTCCAGTTTCTGTAAAACCACCAAAATCATTATCTCTCAACACAGAATTAGATGGAATGGAAAACTCAAATTGTATTCCTTTTGTGGTAGATCCAATACCAACGATCACTCCTTGGTCACCCTCCATGGTCACACCAGAGATTGATTTGTATGGGTTAGTAAAACCAGTTGTACCAAATCCAGTGTTATCTTTATCCGTATCAACAATCTTGACACCAAAACTCGAAGTATTAGGATCCTCAGTTTTTGTAAATCCTATTATACCTGATTGACCATATACCACCGTATCTGTAACTTCTACATCTTTGATAATACGGGTGGCAGGGAATATCTGCCCTGCATATAGTCCTCTCGCTTTACTTATTTTAGAACCATCTACAATTTTATCATGTGCTTGCTTTCTCCATGTTACTGGTCTTAGGGGTGTTTTAGCAGCAGTGATACCTTGACCTTTGTATATTGTGGTTTGCAATGTATCTCTTGAAACTGTTTCTCTTATTGTTCTTGAGTTTTGTGTGAGAATAGATCTGTCTGATGGTGGACTATTGATGGTAATTATGTCACCTTTAGTAATTGTTTCTACTGCCTCTGCAGTTCCTATGTCAGCGTCAGTTCCACGATAGAATAGCACTTGTAGAGAGGAACCTGTTGGTGGTGCTTCAGTAAATTTGATTTGTGTGCCACCAGTAAACTGATATGCCACACCAGGTTTCTGCAAAACATCATTTATGAATATCAGTAGTACATCATCAAGACTTATCGGACTACCTGCTTGTGTTTCTATACTTATTGGTGAATTGTTTTCAGTGATTGTAAATTGTGTTTTACTACCATTGAACTCGTCAGAGAAATCATCTAATATCTGAAACTTACCTAACACCCAACCAGAGAATTTATCATCACTGGTCTCAGTCACAGTGAAGGTGGCAGGTTGGAAATTAGTACCAGCACTAAAGTTTGTTGGTATACCTGCTATGGTGAGTTGTTCACCCACAGTAAAACCATATCCTGTATTTGTTATTTCAGTTTCAGATATACTATCACCTATTCCAATCTTTATTGATACAGATGCACCTATACCAGTATTAGCACTTATGAGTTTTATATCATCATAACCATATGGAGAATCAAATTCTAATAGAGGCACGTTGGTATGAGTGTAACCAACACCAGGTGTGCCATCCATGAATACTTTCTTGATTCTACCATCTTGCACAGAAAATGTACCTGCTGCTGCAGTTGTTGGATTACCACCTATGACCCTGACTTTGAATTGTGTTTGAGCACTTCTATAACCTGAACCTGTGTATCCCATTGCGACAGTTATAGTACCAAAACCAGAGACCACAGCAGTTCCAAAACCTGCCTTTATCTGTTGATATCCAAATCCTTCTGAATTACCAAGACCAGATATAATACCTTTCCTAGGCAATCTATTAGCATTTACATCAGAGGTGCTATAAGTCTCTGTCAAACCTGATATATTATTGCCAGTAAATGTAATCGATGTAGCACCACCAACTTCATTGTAATTATAATCAATTTCAGGTTTTTGAAATGTGTTATTAATAAGTATCACACCAAAATCGGTATTGATTCCAGTTATATTTGATCCACTACTTGTCATGGTGAATGTTTTACCAACACCTGTGAACCCTGAAGAAAGATCATCTAGTAGGAAATTACCTGTATAATCAGATCTTATAAATGATCTTCCTTGGAATTCAGATCCCTCAACCACATCAGCAACGAGTAAGTTATGTGTACCAATACCTGATGAGGTGAGAGTGATTGCTACCCCTGTAACTGCATCACCTTTTGTTTCAGCAAAAGAAAAATTATTAGTTGCATTTTTTATGATAAAATAATCTCTATTTCCTGTCAGGGGGGCAGGTGGTGTAATTGACCTTAATTTTACTTGTGTGCCAGTATCAAATATTTCAGTTAGAGCAGTGAATACATTTGCTCCTACATCAACAGACGCTGATGACACTCCTATTTTTTGCCTTGTTCCACCAAAAGGAACATCAGCAAAATGTATTTTATTTTGTCTTATATTGTAATCACCTTTCAATAATGTTACCGTCGAATTGCCCGTATGTGACTCTTCAAACGTGCCCATCCACGCTCTGTCTAACAAAACATTGTTTGACATAGTTCCAAAACCAATGACTTGTATTCTTAGTATTTCATTTCCTATTTGAACCAAATCATATTGATTGAAACCCCTTATATCTGCAAATCTTACCTCACGATTCAACATCGTGTTTTCTGTTGTTGTTGCTGTACCAGTATTACTTAAAAGTGGTGACTGTATAACATTGTCTATTGTGATGATGCACTTTGTATCAAGTTTCTGTGCAGTGAATCTATGTGTAGAACCAACACCCACAGTTGTCAATCCAATAGGATCGTTCGCTAAAGCTAGTGCTTTAGAAGCAGCAACTTTAAATCTATCTTCATCTACTTTGATTACGAATACTGATGATGGTAGTGTTGTATCAGCACCTATACCACTACTGGTGTGATCAATACCAATAGCAGTGTTTCCTGTTGCATCATATGTCAATTCTTCACCAGTGACATAAAAATGATTTTTGATGACAAAAGTATTTGATCCAAGTAAAACATTTGTACTAGATGCACCATCAAACTCATGAGAGAAAATAGGATCACCCTTATGTGTAAGGTTGAATGACCTTTGAAAACTCTCACTTTCAGTATTGAATTGTTTGTTGAGTGACCCTAATTGAAATGACATTATAGGTTATATGTTTGATTACTTGATACTGAATCTGGTTTATCAATCTTGAGTTCAGCTACTCTTACTGTATAAGCCTTGTTTGCCACTGGTAAGAATCGTAACTGAGTATTACTACCAGTAATATGTATGTCAGTATTATCAATGTTACGTTTTTCAGCGTCTGCTGTGTACAGGTTATTATATTTGTTGTATGATGCATTACCACCATAGGAATTAGCACCGACCACGAATGCAGAGTATGTGCCATCAGTGGTATTATTAATCTCAACGTGGAATCTACAAGTTGTGTAGTTGCTGTATGATTTTACTGATATAACTTGTAATGACGGTGATCCGTTTGCAACGATTGTTGTGAATGTACCGTCAAGTTCAGTATCTCCTATCACATAAGATCCAGTGATACCAGTATTACCATGTGTTTGTGCGACCCCCACTGATCTTGATAATGCTGATACTGTTACTGCCATACCCACAGGTGCGGTGTGTCTAAGTTTTAATACATTACTCAACATGTTGACTTGGAATGTACCTATGTCTGTATCAGCGTCCATATTACCAAAGTTGGTGAATAAAACTTTGTTCGCTCCATCTGCTAACCAAGTAAACTCATCTATTTCTTTTTCACCTAAAGGTCCTCTCGCTGATACAAGGATACTACCAGATTTGTACATGGTGCCATCAATTGCATCTACTTCCTGAACCACTAAAGATCCAAACACGTTGAGTTGTTTTGTCATACCCTTGTATTCTTGGAATCCAAATGATGTTGAAGCGACTCCCACTCCATTAGTGATAACTTCTTTGTGGAATGTAATATCATAACTAAATGATGAATTATTAGGTACAAATAATACACTCGCTAGAGGTCCGTTCACATCAGTTGTAAATTCTCCAAGATCATCAGAATCACTTAGTTCTGAGTATGTATTGAGATATGCGTTTGTGCCATCATGGAACACCACGAACTCAGAATACTGAGTTGCATTGAATGATATGCCAAGAGATGCATCAAGCACCACCTGTGCATAATATTTGATTGCACTGATACCATCACCACCAGGTCCTCCTGTCAACATATCAAATGTATCAAGTTCTACAGACCTAATAAGATTAGGGTCAGAATAGAATTGAGGACTTAGATCATCAATTTCTAAAACTCTATTTGATTTACATATGATTGCATCACCAAATCTTCCAGAGGTAAATGTTACTTCATCACTTATATTTTCATCAAGGTTTGTATTTTCACTTACAAGATCAAAATTATGATTGTCAAGTAGTGATGCTTCTGCATCAATAAGCACAACCCCACCTGCTCCTGAAGATATACCTATCGGTGGTGGTGAATTGTCATTATATCTAAAACTTCCTATTCCAGTTGGAACAGAATTGATAAGAAGATCTGAGTGTTTTTTGAACCCTGCTATGTGTGCGAGAGAATCAACTGGTTCACTCCAACTATTGATGCCAACAAAACTTTTAAGTGAGTATGCAAAACTTTGATAATAATCATTGTCTTGTACCCTTTGATAGAAGTCAGATAGTTTACCTGTGTCTCTTTCCCACCCAAACGGTTTCTCAGTTGATGTATCAAGGGTAAAATGACCTGTGTATTCTTGAGTAGAATCAATAGCACCACCTGCTTTAGAAAACTTACCTGTGACTACATCACCAGTATTGAACCCAACAAGAGTGTCAATACGTAAAACATTTCTTGTTTTTCCTTCACCTATTATGACTTTTGCCTCTTTACCTGATGATGACACCACTGGTTCACCATTTAGGAAGGTTGATTCTATAAGATTTACTTTGAATTTAGCAAGGTCTTGATCCCTTGTTACTGTACCATACTTTGCAAAATCATGTGTGCCAGGATCTTTGTCAACTTCATATGTTATTGTTGCTCCATTTACATTTCCAAAAGCAGTATCAATCCCAGTGAGTGTGAATGTTTGATATCCAAAATCAGAGGAGTTGTAACCATTACCTGTTGAAACACCGATATTCTCAACAAATACTTTGTCACCGACGCTGAATGGCATAGGTATGGCTGTGTTGAATCCTGTAAGAGGAGTTTGAAGTCTGAGTGTTACGTTAGGATCATTGTATGTGGCACTTATAATACCAACACCATTACTATTGTTTACAGCGAGTAATTCAACATCACCTGAACTAAGATTACCGCCAGGTGTAACGATCTTGACATTAGACACTGCTCCACCTTCTATCTCTGCCTCAAACTTAGCATTTTCATTTACTGTATTTGTTTTGCTATTGTAAACTACAAACTCAGGTGGTGTTAGATAATTCTTTCCTGTCGATGTTATAGCAACACTATCTACAGCAAAGTTATCCTTCAAAAATAGAACCTGTGGCACAGCTGCCTGTGGTTGAAGTGTCAAATCAGATGGATAGTCGTATCCAGTGTCAACCATTTGCACCTTATCAATAGCACCTATAACTTTACTAAATGCTTTGAGATTTGCTGATGACCCTGTTGTAGATGCCACGGATACTTGTGGTAAATCTTTGTAGAATAGACCCCCACCTTGTAATAAGACTCTTGCCACACCACCAGTGACGTTGGTGGAGTTAGTAATATAAGAAATTTGAGATGCACTTGAGTATCCAACTCTTTCTGGCACTCTTGTCAAATTGAAACCAAATGTATTTGTAGTGGTTGTTGATATTGTATGACCACCTGTGAACTCACTTGGGGTTACGAAAATTTTGGAGAAATCTTTTATGTCTTTGTCAGTCTCAATTATTTTTGTATTTTGAAGTGGTAAAAACTTATAGTACAATACATCTGGCACACGATTGGTGAAGTGAATGGATGTTTTCGATCCAGCGTTACCAGGTATACCTGAATTGACTACTTCTATTGCAGATTTTCCTGTACCTACAAAAGGTTTGTTGAAGGTTTCATCTAAGAAGAATGACAATTTTGTATTTTCAAGCGATATGTCTGATGTATCAACTTCAAGAGTATCCCCTATTGTAAGTGATATAGGTGGGTTGATAGAACTACCGATACTTACAAATCTTGTGCCAGGATCATAGACTGCTGTGACAGAACTGGTTGCAGATGATACAACTGTAAGATCAATTTTATCATCAGGTCTAAATGTATGATTATTAGATGTAGCAGTTACATTTATTATTCTTACTGTGCCTGTTACAACATCTCTCTTTGTTTTGAAGAAGTGAGTATTACCAATACCTACATTAGCACTCAACATCACTCTTTCCAAGTCAGACCCTATGCCAGTTCTTGTGGTAACAATACCAATGAGATTTTTGTCAATTTTTTGAACAAATACCTCAGGTGGCATGGGTCTGGTGAAAGTAACATTGACACGCTTCATAGCGTCAGTTTGATACTTGATTGATGTACCAGCACCAGGATTGTACTCTACTTTATCACCTGTTTTGAATGGGTGATCTGGTAAGTAAAAAGATCTTGTTGGTATGAATATGTTTTTTGTATCGTTATTATGGAATGATGTGATTTGATTACCACCTCTTCCAGCTACTGTAACTGTGGTACCGATTCCTACACCAAATGTATTACCTGTACCTACAGAACTCTCTGCGTTGAAGTAGTAACTTACATCCTCAGGTGTATCTAATATAATTGATTTTTCTAATTCATAAGTAAATTCATTTTCAAGTCTTGTTACTTTAGAACCAAATGTATGAGCAGCACCAGTTGTACCATTCTGTGCTCGCAATAATTCTAATCTATTATTCTTGACATCAAAGTTGACTATTTTGAGTTGCTCACTATCAATCTGCACTATGTCATTGATCTTAAATTTATTTCTTGCAGTGATGTCAGGCATCCATTCAGTTATTATTACACTGGTTGTAAGTCCTGTATTTGTTACACTCGCCATTGATATACCTAGACCAGTGCTTACATTTTTAAGACTTATTCTTTTATTTGCTGTAAGATTGGAGTGAGTGTCAGTAGATATACCTATAATTTCTACAAATGAATTATTTGAAAGACCATGAGGTTCTGTGTTTATAGCAGTTACCACATTACCATTTGATACTAACACTACATTTGGTATTGAAGTTATAGTTGATGTAATCGTTGTTATGCCAGGTCCTTCTACATGACTAACTTTTCCTATAGCACCCTTGCCCTGAGTTTTTTCATTGTCAAATACTAGACTATCTCCGACATTATAATTTTTACCTGCTGTAACAATATCAATTCTCTCTATACCACCACTTTTGGTATTTGATATTTGAGCATTTAAGTTGGTATTCTTATTTGCATTTGGTACAAACTCATACTCACCTATATTGTATGGTTTGGTATTTCGCACAAGATTCAATGCAATTGGATCAAGATCTTGTATAGACTCAAACGCTATGTTAAATTTTTGTAGTTTTGAGTGATAAGTATCACCAATTATGTAAGGGAATGTTGGAGTTCTAACACCATTGAAAGGACTATTAGCGTTTTGTACTTCTATAGGATTGACTGTGGTGTAATATGCATACACTCCATTCGGAAATTCAGGTGTAGCTGCAAATCTACCGTTGTGCTCATCAAGATCACCAGTGCCTTCAACATAGGTGAAATCTTCCACAAAGAAACCAGCTGGATATAGGCTGATGTTAGGTCCATCAACTCTTTGACCTGCTAACTTACGATAACTCGATTCAAGATACTTCTTACTACCATCCACCACTGCGTAAGGTCCGTAAATTGGGTTTCCATCATAAGCCCAACCTATTATTGGTGAATGATCTTGACCCACATCACCCAAGAAGTTTCTAAGATTCCTAGGCACATAGTAATTGACATATGGATTACCTAATTCTGCAACTCTCGGTGTCTCTAAGAATCCATCATCCTCCTTTACATCACCAAACTTAGCATATCTTTCTACTTGGTTTATTCTCCACTCTTTCACAGATCCAGAGAATATAGCACCCTCACCAGGTGTTTTGGCTGAAGCGGTGGTATTTGCTTGCGAATAACCAGCACCTTTTGTAATAATATCAATGCTTACAATTGTTCCATTAGAAACATTTGCTTTCGCTTTACACCCTACACCATCACCCGTTATAATGATGTCAGGTGTGCTAAAGAAATTTTCTCCACCATGTTTGATGATTATTTGGTCAACTCTACCATTTACAATAAAGGGTTGTAAGAATGCGTTCTTACCAACTGTCGCCTCTATAGTAGGTTTGTAATTGTCATTTATGACTGTGGATCCATAATCACTCCCTTTTTCATTTACATGAACAGAAATAATATTACCACGTATGATGGGTGTAGCAGTGGCATTGGTTGTGGTTATACCTTGTCTACCACTTATGTCTATTGATATAGGTGGATCTTGAAATACATGAGTTCCTAGTCCGTTGTCCTTGAGTTCTACGTGAGTAGCAAGACCAACTACCTCACATAACCTAAAGTTATTGTCATCAATCTTATCAACAAAATATTCAGCATTGTTTGTTAGACCGCCAACAACACTAAGATTTGATGAGTACTTGACTTTCTCAGAATCTAAAAATCCATGTGCAGGTATGTTTACAGTATTTGTAAATGTGTTTATACCTGTGATTGTTTGTATCTCTCTGTTTTTGAATAAACCAGTATCCTCTACAAGAACTTTATCAACTTTCTGTCTTCTCGCTGTTGTTTTGAGTCTTTGTAATCCACCACCATTCGATGTAAAAGGTATTGTGCCTATGCCAGCAAGTGCCTTGGTTTTTGATTCTGATAGATGAATTTGGAAATCATCTATTTTTACAACGAAATATGGAGCAGTATCTACAAGTGTGCCAGGTGTTACTCCTATACCTATGGTACTACTTCCATTTGCATCATATATTACTTCCTCTGCATCCTTGAATCCATGAGGGGCAGGGAAAACGAGTCTATCAGTTGCAGTATTGACTATTCCACCAGTCGAAGTAGAATCAAACTCTACAGTCTGATTGACAAACTTCATTTTTGCTCTCGCTATGGCTGTTGTATTATTCCCTCCAAGAATTTTTACTGTAGGTGTTTCTTCATAGTCAAAACCCTCAGTGTCTACAAGTATTTCTTCTAATGTTCCCTCTACTTGTGCAATAACAGACGCTGCAGTGCCCGTATGTCCGTCTTGTGTGACTGTCAACTTAGGTGGGTTGACAATATCAAACCCAGAACCAATGTTTAGCACCTCTACACCTTGCAAAGGTCCAAAATACACAATGTCAGATGACTTATATGAGTATGCTTCTACACCATTTGCAAATAAACCTACACCACCCTGCACAGTTTTATCTTTTGTATCACCAAATTCAGGGTCGCTAAATTTTCTCAATATTTTTTGAGCACCTAATTCATATCCAAATATTGAAAATGGAGTTAGAGTATGAGATGTGCTTCCTTGAATGTCATTCCCAATAAAAGCAGTCAGGAATTGACCCCTTCTCACGTTTTCACCTGTGTACGCAAGTTTTACAGTATTGTCATCTACCTTTTTGATATAATATGCTTCACCCTCATTCAAATTTGTAAGTGTGCCAATACCAGATGATGAATATACTACAAGATCACCGTCATGAAGCTTGTGATCTGGTAAATTTATTTCTACTTGTGTTGTGGATATACCAGAATTAGTAAATGATCTAATTCTCTTTTGTGGATCAATAGTCCAATGAGGTAAACTATTAGATGCAACATATGCAGAAGTATCATCTGTATATGTGTTCTGTATATCAGCTGTAATATTTTTTTGTAGTTTTAATCTTCTTCTTATCTTATATTTTTTATTGAAATCTAAAGCTGGAACGTTCACAGACACTGATCCAGATGGGTTATTCTTATCAAATACAAATGTTATACTACCAAGCAAAACGCTGGTGGGATCATTTTGATCGATAACTTCTATTTGATCACCAACATATAAAGTATGTTCGGCTGCAAGTTTCAGAACGTAATTATTTGTGCTTTGTAAGAAGAATGTTTCTACAGTGTAACATGATGCGGTATTGTATATCCATGTTGTATACAATAGATCTAATTTTTGTTTTCCTAATTGTGATATGTTGATTACAGCGTCTTCTTGTTGATTTATTGCCGACCCTACAAATTCATTGAGAACCCCTAGCACGTTGAATTTTACAGGAGAATTTAGATTGCCATTTTCGTAAGAAGTAGCTATTATACCTGATCTTACAGTTGACCCAATACCACATGGTGATGTAAGAGCATCAATACCAGTGAATTGAGTATAGTTTTTACCTGTATACTCTAAAATTCTATTCTCAAATGATATTGTTCCCGTAGCACCAAAACCAATAGTTGAATCAACGTTTAGTACAGTTGCACCAATACCTGAGGTATTTGTAATAAATGTCTTACCAATCTGTTGAAACTTACCTATTGTGGTTCCTTTTGATATAGCAATCTTAAAATATGATTTACCACCTATTACTGCTCTTTCAACACTATTGATTGATCCACTGGTTTGAAGAGGTGTTGTCTCTTGTATCAAACTTTGACCTGATATTTTGAGTGGATTACCAGATACTAATTCACATACTAAGACATCATTTACAACATAATCAGCATCAGATGGTTTTATAACAAATTTTGATGGTTGAATCATATCAACCTTTTCACCATACAGTGCACCAAATAATATCTTGAATGCTTCTTCAGTTCCCTTAGACTTGTAGAAATCTTTTGATTGTCTTATAAAATTACTTTGATCTAATTTATTAAATAAATTTCTTTCTGAAAAACCTGGTAAAATTTGTTTCTTGAGTTTTTTGAGAAACTCATTTAGAAATACATTGCTTAGATTAGTTACCCTATCATCCACACCATGTGTTCCAATACCTGTTTGTGTGAATGTAAGGTATTCAGGACTATTTGTTTTTCTATTATTTTCTATACCACTAAAACCCCTTACGCATCCAGTAAATGATGTGCTACCTATGCCAGTGTATGTGATTATCTCATTATTGATTTTGAGAAGACCCCATTGACTCGGCCACCCCTGAGTGGAGTCAACAAATATAGTGGTATCTCTAGCATTTGCATATTGTGAAACTGACGTAAACCCAGTTAGGGTTTCAGTGTTCAAAAAATCAAGACTCTTATACTCTACAAGATTATCAGCTATGTCAATTGACCCACCCTGAAATTCTTGAGAGAGATAGTATTGTTTCATAAACTCGCCAAAGCGAGGATTCTCTGAGTCAATTACCTCTGGTATCTGACTCTGAATTATTTCATGTACTTTTACTTTTGTAAGCGATGTCTGGATCATTAGTATCCGTATCCACTACTGGATGATGTTGTTGTGGTTGTTGTTGTTGATGATGTAGTTGATGTCGAAGAAATAGGTGTAGATGAAGTATCTATCGAACTTGTGGGGGTGCTTGTTATAGGTAAACTATCTGGTGAGTGCGATGAACCTGTCATCTTATTACCATTAGGCATGGTGTGGAATGCACCATAGTAGGGTTGCCCATTCACATATCCAACTAACGTGGTGCCAGATGATGTGCTTGTGATCATCGCTCCTCTTACCTTTGCACCATTTGTATAACTTGATTGAGGATTGTATCTTGTTCCAGATGTATTCGCACCAGAAGATATTGGATCTTCTCTCATAAAGAAATTACTATTCGATACATCAAACTGTAGATATAGTTCTTTTCTTGCTAATACATCGTTTGATTGTGGTATTGCTTGAATTTCAACAATGTTGTCAGCTAACAGAGTTGAGGTAATATTCACCGTATCTAAAATTACCTCACCCTTCGCATAATCAACAGATCCAAATGATGTGCTCAATATCTTGACAGACGAGTCTGAATCAATTTGGAATAAGAATAATGATCCTTTGTCACCTGACACATGTTGATCAGAGAAATAAACTGTTCCCGATACTCCTGATACATTGAATCCAGTTGATTTGATATTATAACTTGACTCATTTCTATGGAATGTATTATCAAAACATATTTCATATTGTGCAAACTTGTCGATCTGAGCAACTAAGTTTCTTCTCATTCTAATCGTAGTAATATTTGAAGTGATAGAGTCATCTACTCTATCAATTAGTGACAACACCTTACTATACTTGAATCTACCACCAAACTTATTCAATTCAGTCCCACTTGCAAAAGTTGTCAACGATGAAATAACATCAGTCTTGAGTTTATCTGGGTCACCCACAAAATTAGAGTTATAGTAAACATAACTGTCTATTTCAACATATAAAAACTTTAAATCAATCAACTCAGGCACGATACCTGCTACAGAGTAACTTTTTAGGGAAGATAATATTTGTTTCTTTGTAAATTCAGATAAGAAAGAACCATTTTTAGGTTTTGCTGCTATGAAAACTCTTCCGTATTTTGGAGGTGTCAATTCTTCACCACCAAAGGCACTCACAGACTCTATATTCGCATACACAGATGGTATGATTGCTTCATAATCACTTGCAGTAACTGCCCTGTGTTGAGAGGAGTATAATCTAGGAGCATAGTATCTAACACTACGTAAATCTTCAATATCATCACCATTTTCTGAGGGATACTGAGGTACCAGAGTTGTTGTGATGTTAGTTTCTGTCGCACCGTCTTGATCCTCTACAATACCTGCAAAACCCACTCTGGCAACACCATTACCATTCTTACCCTCTGTTTTGATGTATGATATGTCAATTACATTACCATTTTCTAATTTTGAACCAAAAATACCATCACCAAACAACACTTCATACTTCTCATCAGTTGTTTCCTGTATCAGATATATGTTTGAAGTTGACGTAACACCTATGATATTATCTACAAGTTTATACTCAGTTGCAGTAGTGCTTGCATTATTTTCCTTTACATTCACTCGTATCGTAGACGTATCTACACCATTATTAGGTATGATGAATCTTTGATTAGGTTGAGAATCATTTATAACGAATCTTGATTCAAGATATTGACCTTGACAAATTTCTATAGTACCTGTTGCCTCTCCATCTAAAGCAGTTCCAGTAACTTTTTCTGGTATCGAGAATAAGTAATTTACATTCGATACTGTGCCATTTGCAATAATACCTGGTTGAAATGTGACAGTTGTGGTTGTCGTTGATATGCCTGACATATTATAATCAACGAGCATTTTTGCTGCTCTTTTTGATCTAGGCACATATCCTATGTTTCTCGCAAGTGATACAACATTTTCTCTAAGCGTTGCACTGTCAATGAATGTCTCATTGACTATCATATTGCTATTATATGCAGTTGTATATGAATTATATGCTAACAGATTTATTATTACTGATAAATTAGATCCCTCAAAATCCATATCCGAGAAATTAGAATTTTCTCTGAGATAATCTTTGATAGAAGACTTTATGTCCTCAAAATTTAGGTTTGTGAATTGTTGCAGTGCCATTATAACCTAGTTGGTTCGAGAATAAAATTGACTGATTGATTTGGTGCGTTGAGACCAACAATATCATAAAATATGGTTACATCAACTGAGTTTTGATCTGGGACTGAATTAACATTCACATCTGTCAACCTTACTCTTGGTTCAAAGTTTTTGATAACTGATTCAATCTCTGATTGAATTGGATCAACATAATCAGCATTTGCAAGTTCAAATAATGAACCGCTTATTCTAGTGCCTAATAATCTATTGAAAAAAATCTCTCCTAGATTAATGCGAACCAAATTCTGTACAGACCGCTTTATCGCATCTTCATTTTTTAGCACAAGAAGATCATCCGTTACAGGATGTTTCTTAAAAGACAGAGAAATATCTTTGAATCCTTTTGAAAAAGTCTGTGCTGGCACTAATTCTTATAGTCTGGGTATATTTATCATTATTTAGAGCAAAAAAAAGACCCTCTATTGAGGGTCATCTTCATGTCCAAGGTATCTGACCTCTATTTCGTCAGGGTGTGGGAACCCTTCATTGTAATAATCCTCTGCTAACTCCTGTACTTTATCCTCCATTTCTTCTTCTGTAATTGACTTGAACTCTAGTGATCCTTTGATGTATATGTCATACAATTCCATGGTCGTTATATTGATCATCGAAAGTATCTATATGATTCTAGTTTTCTCGTGACCGACTCTGCACTGTGGATCTATCCATATTTCATAACCTGCTTTTATCGCATCAAGACAGAATGATACGTCTTCACCACACATATCTTGTACCTCACCTGAGTCAAAAACTTGCATTTGAGGAGCAAACCAAGGATACTTCATCTCTGCATTTTCAAATACACCTTTTTTGATAAGTAACCAACCAAATCCAGAATAGTCAACAGTGAATGGTTTACGTCTCTTGACAATACCATCAACCATCTCATGATTCATCACACCACCATTTTCTTTGAAATCATCCTCTTCTAACCAATGTGCACATGATGTAGTCTTACCATCCTCTGTTGCATACCACCCACCTGCAATATCTTTATCCATCGCAAGAACACGATAGAAACTTTCATTGGTGAATACTATGTCACTATCAATCCATAATTGGTAATCATAGTTGAGTTTGCCATCCCAAGGTAATTGATCAGGTCCTCGTAACACATTTGCACCTAGAACCTTACATCTAGCAAAGTTCACCATAGAACTATAGTCTTGTGCTATTTGTATATTTGCTCCGTTCTGCACCAACTCAAAGCAGAGTGATACGAAATTCTTTAGAAAGATATATGATACACCTCGACCAGGTAAACAAAATACAATACTTTTACCTTTGAGAAGTTCTTTTGCTTTTTCGATATCAAAAGCACCTTCTTTCGCAGTTGGTGATTTAGATACCACCTTGAATCCTTTAGCCATAATTACAGTTCAGTCATAATCATTATAACAGATTATATAGCGTCTATCAACTCAATGATTTTATCTGCAATTATTTTGTGTGCTTTTGCGGTTGGATGTCCACCTTTGTGTCGCATACTGTAATGATCTGGGTTTACTTCTTGTACTCCAAGAATATGTCTGTGCATTAGAATTGGATTATAATCACCCATCAGACTTCTCCAATATCCTTTCTTACGCACCTCTGCCCCTTCAGTGGAGTTTTGATAATATTGGAATGGTTTTGCTATAATAGGTTCATAATGATCTGCGATTATAGAAACATATTTCTGTCCTACACTTTTACAAAATGAGTCAAACAAAAATATATTTTTCCATAGATTTTCACATCCCCATACATCGTTGTACATATTCAAGTAATATTGCTTTGCTAAAACATAATCTCTTCTCTGTGGTGTCCACAATTCCAGTTGTGCAAGACGAGTTATATACTCTATTCTTTGATGCACAGTGAATTGCATGACAACAATATCAGGTTTATTTTTTTGTAAGTAAGTTATTGTTCTTCTTACAATAGCATCATTACTAATACCTTTCTCTGATAAGTTGACATGTCTTACACCATAGTGATCAGACACAACTGTGCTAAAACGCTCGGTTTGTCTATGTACAAGTTCATCACCCCATGTGATGCTGCAACCACTAAAACACAGTGACATCATATTTCATCTCAAATAATTTTGCATCTCCGATTGTATTTACCATGGGTTTTCCCTTGATATTCAAAGATGTGTTCAACAATACAGGACAACCAGTGCGTTCATACCAACACTCTAGAATAGGTCTTAGAATGCTCTCTGAGTCCTCTGGAACTGTTTGTACCCTAGCAGATCCATCGACGTGTATACAGGCAGGTATCGCCCTCTGCTGCTTACATTTATAAACATATGACATATACCTTGAATGTTTAGGCATATCAAAAAAATCCTGTGCATGTTCTTCTAACACAGCAGGTGCAAAGGGTCTGAACTTGTCCCTTTTCTTGATTTCGTTTACTAGGTCTTTGGTCTCTGCTTGTCTCGGATCCGCCAATAGACTTCTATTACCGAGAGCACGAGGACCATACTCAGCACGACCATTTGCAACACCCACGACTCTTTTTTCGAGGAGTGCATCCACTACTCTCCTTGGATCACATAACTTTTGTATATTATATCCTAAGTATGGACTAAAGGCAACCTTGCCACCATAGGCAAGACACGCTGCTCCTAGAGCACCCCCTGCGTCACCAGGACAAGGCATAATCCACAGGTTATACATTTCCCTCAATCCAGTGTTTACCACACAGTTGAGAGCGACTCCTCCACCATAGCATATGTTCTTACTATATCGTGATGCTATATGAAATATCTCGTTTAGTTCTAATTGCAATATTCTCTCTGCACTCTTTGCAACATCACATTTATCGTAATTACCTAGTCTGATACCTTTGTGATTATTTCTGCGTAATGCTCTCTCAACCACATTCAAGTTGACAGGGTGACCGTATGCTGCCATACCCATAAAGATGTATTCTTCATCAAGTGGACGCAAACCTGCCCACTTTGTCAACGCAGAATACCATAATCCGATAGATTGCGGATACCAGCGTGACCACACCTTTTTGTAACACGCATGCCCTTTGATATACTTCGCTGTCCATATTGATGTGCAATCCCATTCACCTATACTATCAACCACCACACACACTGCTTCATCAAAAGGTGATGTCTGAAACGCTGCTGCAGCGTGTGACTTATGATGACTATGATATTCAGTAGGTTTCAGCGATAGGTGTCTTTCTCTATACCACGCCTTCTGACCTGCAAAGAACTGTCTAGTCCTTTTCAACCATGGTCTTTCATAAAACGCTATCTTACTATCTGTAGATAGAAGTTTCGCTGTAGACGCTGCTGTGACATCAAGATGTTTGTCATGCTTTATTTTTGAGTATCTCTCTGAGTGTGCTGCATAACAAATCCTACCATTGTTGATAACTGCTACTGCAGCATCGTGAAACCCTTCACTAAATCCAATCACGTAATCTGTTTCGCCTCCTCATATCTCTCATATCTCTAATCATAACATATTCTTTCGCTATTTTCTCAAATTCTTCTCGTTCGGGATAATCGCCTGGATGTGTGGCATTTCGTGGTATTTCATTCTTTTCAAAACCAAAGACCTCTTTATAGTCATCTCTATCCATATTGAAGTATACAGGTTCTATTCCATTGTGTTGTAGATACTTTTCAATTCTTCTTATATTTCTTACAATACCATCAAGATGACTCCATATGAGTCTTTTATCTTTCTTATATGTCTTTATAACGTCACGCTTTTTATATCTCTTGAGTTTGCTTGCAAAACAGTCAACTAAGTTCTCTTTGTATGGAATTACATTTTTTCTTGATCGATATAATTCCAGAACATATATTTCTAATGGTTCTACTGTTTCTACTTTAGGATAACCAAGCATATACTTACCCATGAGTGAAAAAGGATTGAACAATATATCAACATCTATTAGTTCATCTACAAGAGGTCTAACAAGTTGAGTATTTGTTGCAAGATACTTTTCTAAAAATGTCGAAAGATAATTTGCACCTGGTGATACTGGAAAATGTTTTTGCCTTTCTCTTATATACTTGTCAGTAAAGAATACTTCCACAGGATCTTTACCTTTCATGAATTCATCAGGTGGTCTTCTATCACTCACGCTTCCAAAATAATCTACCATCAGGTCACCACCCACTTCACTCGTATTAGAAAAGAGTTTAGTATTATCGATAGGACTCTTTTCTACATCTCGCAAGAATGGATGGACATCATCGTATACAACGTCAGATATTTGTCCAAATGTTGTTTTAGTTTTTATTGGTGTCTCTACCACTGATTGCCCAGTTCTAACCAAATATGACTTTTCGATTCTTCGTTTATAATTGTCAGGGTCGTGCCACTGCTTATAGAAGTAAAATCTACCTCCAGTCTTTGTATATGTCTTTCTGTTGATCTCAATAAGTTGCATCAAGTGCATCTTACCCATGTTGGGTATTGCCCAATAATTAATCTTCATCTTCGTAGATGTATGGGTCTTGGCGACGCAACTTCCAGAGTTTATACTCGCCTTTTATCCACTGCCATAGTCTCTTCATACTTACCCCATTCGTTAGGTATATATCCAAAAGTTTTTTGGAATTCAATGTATATATCTCGTCTTTTCTGCACACAATAATCATACATGATTTTATCTATATCTTTTGTATCTGAGTATTGGTCTTGAAGGTATTTGTGTTTTGGATAATTTGATCCCATATTCGGATAGTAAACGTTTTCGTGGACTTTCACAATATCATAATCTAAAAAATCTGACAAATAAGATAATTCTTGTTTTTGTGTAACGGGGTTATCTAACTCCTCCATTACAACTAATCTAACATTGTCCTTGCCCCAAACGCTGCTGTGATTCTTATATATCCGTGAGTAATCGATATATTGATCCCATTCGTGAAATTCTATAGATTCTCTTGGGTTTTTGTTTACATGTCTGTTATATGCAGAGAAAGCACGACGAACTGGATCACGGGCGATAATAGTAACTTTGACATCAAAATACTCCAATATACTATCTTTTATGCTAAGTAGAAACTCTTTGCTCAAATCTGCATTGTGATTTGAGAAATCAGCAACTGCTTGATAATCGTGCTTGATATTGTTCCAATGTTTGCGATAATACCTGATATATTTTTCAATACTCATTTTTGAGTGAAAAAAATCATTTTCTTCCTCTTTTGTCCACAATCCTTTGATATACTTGGAATCTACTGTCAATACAGTTGGTTTATTAGTATATCCCGATTGCAATCTGTTTATTCTCTTTTCGTTCGTTGCTCCGCTTTTATCAAGATTGTTTATACACATATCTGCGTCTTTCTCCAATCTGTAGAGATATTGGTGTTCTTTGCAGTGTCCAGAGTGTGCATACATGTTATCCCAACATAATGTGTAATGAAAGGGAGAACTTGCAGAAAATGCTGTGCCAGCACTAAGAAGTAATTTTATTGCCATTGTCTAGGAATTTCTCCAAATTTTGATTTGTATTTTTCATATAACCAGAATAATTTGTTTCTACCGTACGTAAGATCATCATCTGACAAGTCTTGTAGGTCAGCACTCCACTGATCTCTCAATCCCTGTATCTCAGGTCTTTTAGTTCCTCTTTCTGGATAATATACGTTATCATGCATCTTTTCTATCTTATGACCAATAAAATCAGATAGTGAGGATGGATCTGCCCATACTTCTTCCATAATTACAGGATACACCTTACTAAACGCTTTTGACCAAGTATTATATACATCTACGTAATCAGGGACATTATATGAGGGAGTATCCAGTTGTGACTTCCAAAATGAGATGCTATCTGGATATATTGCCTTTATATTACGCCATTTGAGTTTTTTTGCTGAATCTCGTATTTTCCATTGCGATGGTGCGTCCACATTGTTTGTATAGTGTCTATAAAAGGTTGAGAGTTCAGAATATGACCTTCTTACAGGATGTCTCCATATTGTTGTTACTCTTACGTCAAATTCTTCTTCTAATCTTGGTGCAATCTCTAATAGAAACTTGAGAGGTAAATGTGTGTTGCTATTTGAGAAATCACAGACACCTTTGTACCCGTCTTTCAAATGACTCTTGATATATTGAATATACCAACCAAGTGTTGTGTTTTTACGAACAAAGTCATGTCCTCGGTGTTTATGTTCTGTATGCCAGTAATAATTTGCATGAACTGGTTTATATTTCTTCTCATACAAGAAATACAGCACATTGCACTCCGTTGAGGATCCCTTCAGACAATATCCATTCTGTTCAAAGGTATAACAGAGTGGTTTCGTAGCAGACCACCCTACACCTGCGTTTATGTGCAATACAGGTTTCATTTCATCCATGCCTCAGGTATTCGACCAAAAGTCTTGGCAAAATTTGAATATACGTGATCCATATGCTCTAAACAAAACATTTGAGTGTCAGAATCAAGATCCTCAACATCTGATGACCACTGATCCTTCAAGTATGGGTAATGTGGTGCCCTGCTGCCCATATCAGGGTAATACACGTTTGGATGTATCTTAGAAAACGGAAAATCAAGAAACTCTGCTAATGGTTGTGTGTCACCTGCCCAAAACTCTTCCATAATGATAGGATGCACCTTTTCCTCACCCCAAACGTTACAATGTCTTGTATAGATGTCAGAGTAGTAAGCGTTTGGTTCTAGTCTTCCTACACATACTCTTTTTATATAATCTTTTGGACTTGCAGGTTCATTTTTGTTTGCAACAGAGAACAATCTACGTATAGGGTCTCTAAAAACCATGATTACCTTTATATCAAACACATCAAGCAATTTGTCTTTGATACTCATCATAAAGTCCTCAGTCAGACAAGCATTTTGATTTGAGAAGTCAGCAACTGCTTTATATTCAGTCAAATGCTCAGATAACGACTTATAATAAGAAATATACTTTTCTATTGACCTTTCACCATCTAAAATCTCTTTACCATGATAAATTGTTAGTTCTGGTGGTTTTTTTCCTGTAGTATCTGGTTTGAACGGAATCTTTATACCTTCTTGTAGAGAATATAGGTAAAAATCCTCTTTACATAGTCCTGTGTGTGCATATTTGTTTGTCATGCACAATGTGAAGTGTAAAGGTGACGTTGCAGAGAACGCAGTGCCAGAATTTAGTAATAAAGTTGGTTTCATAGATAAATTTATGCGAGTTCCCTTGATTATTGGTGCAGGTACAGGATGGAGTGCGACAAGTCCACTACATTTGACATTACAGTGTGCAAATAAGTGTAGTCATGCTGGAATTTTAAAAGAAGACCATTTGTTATCACATATTCACTCAAAAAATGCATGGAAGTGGAGAAAACAATGGTATGAAAAACTTATTACAGATTCTATGGTTCCCGTCTGGGATAAACCATATGGAATGAAGAACAAATATGCTTTTCATCAAAATATTGACGAAATTCATGAATTATTCCAAAAACCAACGTTAGAAACCTATATCAAATATTATACTCGACATTATCACAGAGTCAAACACGAATATTCCTATGTTCACGACTTTTCTAATAGTAATGCTTCTCTTCCTTTGGATTTTTTACAAAAAATTGCTCCAGAACTAAGAAAATACTTTAAAATCAAGGTTTTGATAATTTTTAGAGATCCAGTTCGCAGATTATACTCAGAATTGTCACATCATTACCAAAATGACGAAAATTTACGTCAAAAATACCCAACTTCCAAGGATTATTTCTGGAGTTATCTTAAGATGGGGAATTATAGCATAAATTGTGAGTTTGTCAAGCGAATAAAGTATTATAAGTCAATTTTTAGTACCACAACTATCGTTTCAGAGGATCTTTGGGGTGGTAAGAACGATGCTTTAGCAAAACTTAGCAATTTTTTACAGTTCGACATCAAAAACCTATGGCCGAACTGCTATTATCCTGAAATGGGAACAAAAGCACCCAAGCATGAATACCTTCAAGACCAATGGCACTCAGATATGGAGGACTTGACCCATGATGACATGGTTTATGGTCGAAAATTCCTTGCAAAATACTATGATCAGTGGTATAATGAGTTCGGAACAACGCCTTGGAGGTGTTGAGCGATCAAATCGTGACCTTGTTTGTTGGGGTGACCTGTTACGTAGTTCTCTGGACTGCCATCAGGGGTGCCGATCAGGTCATATAAGGTCACCATATCACTCCAAGGTGACAATTTTCTAAAAATGCAGTCATTTTTCACGTTTTTTTCGGAGTCTTCACCCGATCTCCAAAAATAGTGTGGTATGTCTTGCAAATATTGATCTAAAATATACACATTCTTCCATAAATTCATCATTCTCATCTCTTGAGAGTCCAAATATTTGTAAAATACTCGTGCCTCAGTGTTTTTTGTCCATGGAGTGAGGTTTTTCCAGTCATCTTTGTAGTACATAACACGTCTAGGAACCGTAAATTGTGCTACAATGAAGTCAATCTTTGGAGTTTTGTTCACAAACTCAATAGTTTTCATCACCATCATGTCATTTGATATACCACACTCAGCAATATTGGGATGAGACTTGGAAAATCTGTCTTGAAGACGGTTTTCTAATTCATCTCCCCACGTCATACTACAACCAGTAAACAAAATCATGAACAAAAAATTAAAAACTTACTGTATAAGAGCATATCTATCTAGTGGTCGTGCGTCAATAGGTGGTTGGATGCAAATTCCTTCACCAGAAATTGCTGAAATTGTAGGAAACTCGGATTTTCATTGGGTTGCAGCAGATTTAGAACATGGATCTATAGGAATAGACCATCTACCAAATATATTTCGAGCACTTGAACTCAATAATACTCTTCCATTTGCCAGAGTGACCAATGAATTGCAAGCAGTTCGTGCAATGGAGGCAGGGGCAGGTGGTATTATAATCTCTAATGTAGAATCTAGAGACGATGTAGAGAAAATATACTCAAGTATTCAATATCCATCTAGAGGGAAGAGAGGGGTTGGTTACAATCGAGGAAACTGTTACGGTAAAAAATTCAATAATGATCTTGACGATGATCCAATTCTAGTTGGTATGATAGAATCTCAGAATGCTGTCAACAACATTGATGAGATACTAGACTGTAATAAACTTGATGCAGTTCTCATAGGTCCTTATGACCTATCAGCGTCATTCAAAGTGACTGGGCAGTTCGAGAGTCACTTTTTGAGAGGGATTATCAAACAAATAAAAGACACATGTATACGTAAGAATATCGCAGTTGGTATTCATGTCGTGCAACCAGACAGAAATAAACTCAAAGAAGCAATTGAAGAAGGATACACGTTTATACCATACGCTACTGATGGAACACTTCTTTCACATGGTCTTGATAATATTTCCAACAATGACGAAACGCTCCTCTAGATTTTTACGTTCATCGACCCCATGATACAGATAAGATGGGAAGACCATAAGATCTCCTGACTTCTGATGAACTGGGTATAATTTTTTATCACCACTTGTAAAGTAAAAACACTTCTGTTCAGGAACCTTCACAAAGTGCACCCATGAAAGCATTTGTTTTGGATGACTGAAATGATTGTGCTCCTTGATATAACAAGGTACACCTTCTTTTGCTAACTGCCCCCAGATACTACTATAAGAGAATATACCGTTTCCATAAAGACGTATTTTCTTCAAGATCTCTGTCAACTTTGGTGTATATGTTTTGAGTAACTCTGTATCCTGATATATTCCTTCGTCAGTCTTATAATAACCTGTCCAGTGTTTACCATACATGGTATCTTTGACCTGCTTGTGTTTTTCGATACCTTTGATAATATCTTGCTTTGAGATATTCTTACGACGATCTGGCATGATGTCTTCACTATCATATAAACCACGAAAGAAGAAGTCATCACAATACTTCTTGAGAAAGTAGTCTTCTTGACCATGCACCCAGTTCTCTATGTGGATATACATTACTTGTGTCCCCAAATTTGAACTGCACGTCTTGGTGGTGCATTATACATCAAAGGAGTGACACTATGCATTTCTTTTTGTACGATCACTAACTTCCCTGCTTCTGGAATCTCTGCACGTATCTCTCCTTGATCATTTTGCCAGAGAAACAACCCACCCCACCTTTTGTCGAAGTTATTAAGATAGAGAGTCGCTCCGAATACGTAGTCCTCGTCACCGTGCCACTGAACACCTGAGTGTGGCAACCAGTAGTGATAGTTGAGAGTGTACTTGTCCTGTTTCACCAGTGGAAGGTGTTTACGAATCGCCCCAAGTATCTTGAGTTTCATATTGTCTTGGACTTTCGCTGCAAGACAAGTGCCAGCGTATCCGTCATACAGATGAGGATTCCAATTGTTATTGGAGAATGTCCACTTCTCCTGTGATCGAATTGAATCGACTTCTCCATTCAAAGAGTCGATCAAATCCTTTGAGATGGCATTCTGTATGATCTTCAACGGTAATCCACAAATCGATTGTCAATTGGACCTGTGCTATCCCATGCCTTGATATTGATTGATCTTCTGACACCACTGGTCACAGGTGCAACCGCATGCAATTCGTTTTGATCGATAATTCCCATCATACCAATGTGAGGTTTGGAGAAATGTTGAGGTAAGGAATGATCTCTCGTCTCGCTATGGTATTCATGATAACTATTCTCCTCTTTATAATAATACTCACCACCTTCATAGTCATCATTCAGATAAATGTTGACAGTGTATAACCATGGATGATCATGTAAGTGATCATTATATCCTTTTGAGTATAACTGATATCGAACTTCAAAGAGAACAGCACCGACATCTGGAAGATGAGGTCGAATTGTTTCTACGATCTCTTTTCCATGTTCAATTGACAGTCTTTGAAACAACTTACTATGATGAGCACTTCCGTTCATCTTATCCATGATCTCTTTGCTGTATCTCTTGAATTTCTTTTCTTTGATCCAGAGATCGATCTCCTCATTACATCTCTGTATTTGATTTGAAGAGAGTGGGTTGTCTACGAATATCATTTTGCCATCCTCACAATTCTGTCTGCGATCATACGATGACCCTCTTTCGTCGGATGACCATAATGATGATAAGGTAATAACAAATCTGCTATCTTACGATGACCTTCTTTCGTCGGATGATAATGACCCTGTATCTTAAGAGACTTGTCTAATAACAAATCAAATGTTTGGTTTGTCCACTTGTTGATTGAAGTCAAAATCAAAGGCACATTGTTGACCTGACAGTGATTCCGAATTGTCTGCACTTGTATACACTCCTTTGTATCAAAGTATTCTTCACTCATGACACTCTTATAGTAAGTAGTCCAGAATTCAGCATGTTCTTCAAATTTTTCATTGAGTCTCTTTATCGACCCATTCAGCGAAACCAGTTTTCCCTTAAATAACCACTTATGATAATTTGACTTTGGATTGACTCTTATCCAGTCTGGTTCATGATAGTATTCTGTTCTAGTCGGAAAGGTCATCTGTATCACCGCTAAGTCATATTCTTGAATATCATTCTCAACCATTAGATTTCTGACGATTCGATCATTTGACCCACCACATCTTGCAAGGTTAGTTTCTTCTGCCCCCAGTTCATCACACACTAACTTAGAATATCTCTCTTCCTCTTTATTTTCTAACTCTTCACCTTTTGTCCATGAACAACCATCAAAGTAAATTTTCATAACTATATGTGTTTGTAACTATATGTATGAGTAAACCAAAAATGATACTCTTTTGTGGGTGGGGTTGGGCAGCAACTTCTCCTCTCATTTACACTCTTCAGCGTAATTTGAAGTATGCTCATTTTGGTTACACTAAAACTTTCAAAATCCTGTCATCACCGAAGTGGAAAAATAATGAACTGACTTATAAACGATCTGATTCTAACAACGCTGTCAGGATTTATGAAAAACACTCTCAAGGAATTTGGGAGAACTGGGAGAAGGGAAAACCAGGCACTCATCATATGAATCATACGATTGATCTTGAACCATTGAGAGACTTTCCGATGAGTCACCTCGCTTCACTTGTCACTGGTGACCCGTCAATCTCAAAGTACATGGATTTTTTTCATGCACTTCATGATCATGTGATTCTCAAAGGTTATAAGTCTGTAGGTGATTCTCACATGGGTCGAAGACATGAAAATAGAGCACACCACAAACAAGTCAGATTCACAAAAGGTTCTCAAAGTAAAATTGAGTCAAACAAACAATATATTGAGACACTCAAGTCTGAATTTGATGTCAAGGTTCTTCTCATTGCAAGAGATCCGATTCGTCGTGCTTTCTCAAATTATTGTAATTGGTTGACCAAGAATCAAAAACAACCTCTTCCGTTACCCATTCATGACTATGTGTATGACCTCGATAGTATTCGTAGATTTTTCAAAGATAATGTCTATGTCACTGTCATGGAAGAATTATGGGAGGGAGACGGTGTAAAGGGTCTATCTGAATTTTTAGAACATCCCGTTCATAAATCAGACCTATGGGAAAACTTGTATGCACCAGACAGAGGTCACCTGATTGAACATGATAAAGATGTCCCCTGTCAAGCGGTTGGACAAGGCATACTCGAACTGACTCCAGAAATATATTGGCACTACAGAGAAAAATATGATTTTGTTTACGAAAAATGGAAGAGAACTTTTGGAAGTCTACCATTGTACTGGGGAGAACCAATTGAATATAGTTGACAAGTATATGAGAAGGTGTTATACTTTATTTGTTGGACGCAACATGGGAGTGACTGAATAAACTTACTGGCAACTGCTGGTTAAGGTGATGAGACACAGGTGGTGCTGCTTCGAGAGAAGAACCGATCAACCAATCGGGTCTCAGGCAA
>Ga0160423_10000784_pt1 | contig 26526 bp, 18 predicted proteins | sample CRUFie14St8metaG_FD_108191 | JGI IMG/M metagenome (GOLD analysis project Ga0160423, IMG submission 108191) | Marine microbial communities from the Costa Rica Dome - CRUD Field 142mm St8 metaG | ecosystem: Environmental > Aquatic > Marine > Oceanic > Photic zone | place: Costa Rica: the Eastern...
ATCTTATCAAAATCCGGGGCTGATGCTAAAAAAATGTTTACCGACAAGGTTGTACCAATATCCGTCAACTATCCTTTCTTCTTTAAACCAATACAAGATGGAATGGATAGACCAAAAACAGAGCTGGCGTATCGTGTTCCCGCAAGTAAATTTACTAGACGTAAAATAATTGCAAACGAAAAATCAGAAGAATTAGAAGGATTAGATACAACTATTGACTGGAAAAATACTGGGGACAATAGTTATGACGGTGAAAAACTTACTTTGCTTGTACATGATGAAGCTGGTAAATGGGAAAAACCTGAAAATATATTAAACAACTGGCGTGTAACTAAAACTACATTAAGATTAGGTTCAAGAGTTATTGGTAAATGTATGATGGGTTCAACAAGTAACTCATTAGACAAGGGAGGTGAAAACTTTAAAAAATTGTACAATGATTCAGACGTCACAAAAAGAAACCGCAATGGACAGACTCGCTCGGGATTATATAGTTTGTTCATACCTATGGAATGGAATTTCGAAGGATTCATGGATTCTTATGGATTACCTGTATTCGAAACGCCTACGGAACCGATTGAAGACGCATATGGATCATTAATAGACATAGGTGTTATTAGTCATTGGGAAAATGAAGTTGAAGGTTTAAAAGGAGATGGAGATGGTTTAAATGAATTTTATAGACAATTTCCAAGAACTGAAGAGCATGCTTTTAGAGATGAAACTAAAAACAGTATATTTAACTTAGCAAAAATATACGAACAAATAGATTATAATGATGATGTACTTGGAGAAGCTAATGTTAATGTTGGATCATTTTCGTGGCAAAATGGTATTAAAGACACTAAGGTGCAGTTTACACCAAACCCTAACGGAAGGTTTAAAATCAGCTGGGTTCCGGATGTAAATCAACAAAATAACATTGTAGTAAAAAATGGAATGAAATGGCCCGGTAATGATCATATGGGTGCTTTTGGTTGTGATAGTTATGATATATCAGGAACAACAGATGGCAAAGGATCTAAAGGCGCTTTGCATGGTTTAACTAAGTTTAGCATGGAAAATGCACCACCAAATCATTTTTTCTTAGAATATATAGCTAGACCACAAACAGCTGAAATGTTTTTTGAAGATGTGTTGATGGCATTAGTATTTTATGGTATGCCATTATTATGTGAAAATAATAAACCTAGATTATTATATTATTTAAAACGGAGAGGTTATAGAGGGTACAGTATGAATAGACCTGATAGATCATGGAATAAGTTATCCGTTGCAGAAAAAGAAATTGGAGGTATACCTAACTCCAGCGAAGATATAAGACAAGCACATGCTGCTGCAATCGAAACTTATATTAATGAATATGTAGGTATAAAACCTGACGGTGATTTTGGAAATATGTATTTTAACAATACATTAAATGATTGGGCAAAATTTGATATAAATAAAAGAACAAAATTTGATGCCGCAATAAGTTCAGGTTTAGCAATAATGGCGTGTAATAAAAATAAATATAAACCTCACGCTATAAGAGAAAAATCAAAAGTTAATATTAGCTTTTCAAGATACGAAAATAAAGGAACTATATCGAAAATAATAAAAAATTATGGCTGAATCAGTTATTAAAAGTTATTTCCCAAGCCAAACGGTTAGCGATGATGAAAAGTTATCTCAGGAATATGGCCTGCAGGTAGCTAGGTCTATTGAGAACGAATGGTTTAAAAAAGATCGTGGCCAAAACAGATTTTTTGTAAATCAAAACAATTATCATAAATTAAGACTATATGCAAGGGGAGAACAAAGTATACAAAAATATAAAGATGAATTATCTATTAATGGTGATTTATCATATTTAAATTTAGATTGGAAGCCAGTTCCTATTATACCAAAATTTGTAGATATAGTTGTTAATGGTATTGCTGAAAGAGTATTTGATATAAAAGCATATTCACAAGATCCGTATGGTGTCGAACAAAGAACGGATTATATGAACGCAATTTTATCAGATATGATGACAAGAGAAATATCTGATTTTGCAGATCAACAATTTGGTATAAATATATACAACACACCTGCGGATGATATACCTGAAGATAAAGAAGAATTAGAATTGCATATGCAACTTAGCTATAAGCAGTCTATTGAAATTGCAGAAGAACAAGCTATTGAAACAGTTTTTAATTTAAATCATTATGAAAATATAAAGAAAAGATTATATTATGATTTAACTGTTTTAGGTATTGGTTGTGTTAAAAATACTTTTTCACAATCAGAAGGTATTAAAATAGAATATGTAGATCCTGCTAATATAGTTTATTCGCATACAGAGTCACCTTATTTTGATGATATATATTATATAGGTGAAATAAAAAATATTCCAATAAATGAGTTAAAAATGCAGTTTCCTGATTTAACTGATGAAGATTTAAAACAAATCAGTATGCAGGGAAGTCAAGATTACAATGTGTATAATAAATTTAATACACAAGTTAATAATAATGATAATAACTCCGTGCAAGTTATGTATTTCAATTACAAAACTTACATGAACGAAGTTTATAAAGTAAAAGAAACTGCAACTGGCGCAGAAAAAATTATTAAAAAATCTGACGCATTTAACCCACCAACAACCGAAGGTTTAAGATTTGAACGTATTGCAAAAAATATAGAGGTGCTTTATCAAGGTACTTATATACCAGGAACTAAAATATTACTTGAATGGAAACTTTGTGACAACATGCTTCGTGAAAAAGCTGATATAAACAAAGTAAAATTAAATTATTCACTTGTAGCGCCGAGAATGTATAATGGTAGAATTGAATCTTTAGTTAGTAGAATTACAGGTTTTGCTGATATGATACAATTAACACATTTAAAAATACAACAGGTATTATCAAGAATGGTTCCTGATGGTGTTTACTTAGATGCTGATGGTTTAGCTGAAGTTGATTTAGGTAATGGAACAAATTATAATCCTCAAGAAGCATTAAATATGTTTTTTCAAACAGGTAGTATAATTGGTAGATCATTTACATCTGAGGGGGATATGAATCCTGGTAGAGTGCCAATACAAGAAATAAGTAATAATGCAGGTACTAATAAATTATCAGCATTAATTAGCACATATAATTATTACATGCAAATGATTAGAGATGCTACTGGGTTGAATGAAGCAAGAGATGGTAGTATGCCGGATAAAAATGCTTTAGTAGGTGTGCAGAAATTAGCTGCTGCTAATAGTAATACAGCAACAAGACATATATTACAAAGTGGTTTATTTTTAACAGCTGAAACTGCAGAAAAAATATCATTAAGAATTGCAGATGTTTTAGAGTATTCTCCAACTGCAGATGCGTTTATACAAAGCATAGGTGCACATAATGTTGGTACATTACAAGAGCTTACAGAACTGTACTTACATGATTTTGGTATATTCTTAGAATTAGCGCCGGATGAAGAAGAAAAACAAATATTAGAAAATAATATTCAAGTTGCAATTGCGCAAAATAATATTGATCTTGATGATGCTATTGATGTAAGGCAAGTTAAAAACATTAAACTAGCTAATCAACTTTTAAAATTAAGAAGAAAAAAGAAATTAGAAAGAGATCAGCAAATGCAACAACAAAACATACAAGCTCAAGCGCAAGCAAATGCACAAGCTCAACAAGTTGCAGCACAAGCTGAAGTACAAAAACAACAAGCATTAACTCAAAGTAAAATTCAATTAGAATCTGCTAAAAGCGAATTAGATATGAAAAAACTAGCGGCAGAAGCACAATTGAAAAAAGATTTAATGCAACTAGAGTTTCAAATGAATATGCAATTAGCTAAAGTAAAATCTTCAGGTGAAGCTCAAAAAATAAAAGATAAAGAAGATAGAAAAGACGAAAGAACAAAAATACAAGCCAGTCAACAAAGTGAATTGATTGATCAAAGAAAAAAAGATTTACCGCCTAAAAACTTTGAATCAGCTGGCAATGATGTAATAAGCGGTAATTTTGGCTTAGGTGCATTTGAACCTAAGTAATATATAATGTATAATCATATAATATTTTATTATGGCAGAAGAAATTCAAGCAAAAGTTATAGATGCTGAAGAACCGTCTATACAAGAAAAAGAGGAAGCTGTACAAAAAAACGCAGGGTTTGATGAAGAATCCGGCATGTACAAGGTGGACCTATCAAAACCACCAGTAAATCAAGAAGAACCTAAACAAGAAGAAAATGCCGTTCAAGAGCAAAGCACAGATGAGGTACCTGTACGCGACGAATCCGAAACTAGCGAAGAAGTGGTCGAAGAAGTACAAGAACAAGAACCTACCGGAGAAAGTACTGAAGATGTGCGGAATGAAGAAGAACCGGTAATAGAAGAAATAACAGATGTACAAACCAGTAATGACGAGACTGCAGTGGTTGCAGAACAAAAAGAAGAGCCGGTTGAACAGATTGAAGAAAAAGAAGAAATAGATTATCCGGAAAATATTCAGGATTTAGTTAAATTCATGAATGAAACTGGAGGTACTCTTGAAGATTATGTAGCCTTAAATAAAGACTACGAAAAATTTGATAATATGGATTTATTGCATGAATATTATTCAAAAGCAAAACCACATTTATCAGCAGATGAAATTGCATTTTTAATTGACGATAATTTTTCATATGATGAAGAAGTTGATGATGCAAAAGATATTAAAAGAAAAAAATTAGCATTCAAAGAAGAGGTTGCACAAGCAAAAAATCATCTTGAAAATCAAAAAGCTAATTATTATAAAGAAATTACACAGGGCGCAAGATTAACACCTGAAGCCCAAAAAGCTATGGACTTTTTTAATAGATATAATAAAGAAAGTGCAGAAGCTGAACAAATAAACAAATCTCAAAGAGATGTGTTTACGCAGAAAACTAACAATGTTTTCAATGATAAATTCAAAGGTTTTGAATATTCAGTCGGAGATAAACGTTATAGGTTTAATGTGAAAAATGTAAATGAAGTTAAAGAAAACCAAAGCGACATTAATAATTTTACTAAGAAGTTCTTAGACGCCAATAATTCAATGGATGACGCAGCTGGTTACCATAAAGCTTTATTTACTGCGATGAATGCCGACGCTATCGCTCAACACTTTTATGAACAAGGTAAAGCAGATGCTATTAAGCAATCTGTTGCTACAGCTAAAAATATCAATATGGACCCTCGGGCAGGGCACAAAGAAATTGAAACTAGCGGAATAAAAGCAAAAGTTGTTAGCGGAGATAATTTATCGGGATTGAAATTTAAACTTAAAAATTATTAACATTTAAACTTTTAACAAATGGCAACAAACGTTTCATTTAGCGGCCCAGCGGCTGCGGGGATAGTAACGCCAGCTTCACAAAAAGCAACTTTGGCGTCTAACTACCTAAATTTTCACGGGTCAAGTGGATCTAACTGGTCACAGCAATATCTACCTGAACTGTATGCACAAGAAGTTGAAAGATATGGAAACAGATCTGTATCTTCTTTCTTAAGAATGGTAGGTGCTGAAATGCCTATGGCTTCTGATCAAGTTATTTGGTCTGAGCAAGGTAGATTACACCTAGCGTATAACGGAGAAATTAATCCTGTTACAGGAGCAATCGATGCTATCACTGGTATTGACTCTGGAGCAACTGAAGCTCACGCTGTGAGAAAAGGTGCTACAGTAGTAGCTGTTGTTAACTCTGTAGTATTTAAAGCTTTTGTTACAGCTGGTATTGAAACTTCAACATCAGGTCTAACTATTAAGCCTTACGGTGCTGAGAATGTTGACGACCTATCAGGTATCGCAACAACTGACAACCAAGCGATTAAATTCTTTGTTTATGGTTCTGAATTCGGAAAAGGTTCTGCAAGTATGACAGAAGCTATCGAGCCAAATTTCAAATCTTTTACTAATAAGCCACTTATTATTAAAGATCACTACGAAATTTCTGGTTCTGATACAGCTCAGATCGGATGGGTAGAAGTTTCTGGAGAATCTGGACAAAGCGGTTACTTATGGTATTTAAAAGCTGAAGGTGACACAAGAGTAAGATATGAAGACTATTTAGAAATGGTAATGATTGAAGCAGAAAAATCTGATTCAACTGCTGATTCTGCAGTTCCTGATGGATCTGAAGGTCTTTTATCTGCAATTGGTTCAAGAGGTATCGTAGCTACAAATCAGTTCGATTCTTCTACTCCTGCAGTTGATCAATTACCTGAGTTCGATTTATTACTTAAAGAATTAGATAAGCAAGGTGCTATTGAAGAAAACATGTTATTCTTGAATAGAGATGCTAATCTATACTTTGATGATATGCTTGCTGGATTAAATCCAAATGTTACAGGTGGTTTATCTTTTGGTGTTTTTGAAAACAGCGAAGATATGGCACTTAATTTAGGATTTAACGGATTTAGAAGAGGTTCTTATGATTTCTATAAAACTGATTGGAAATATCTTAATGATAAATCTACAAGAGGTTTAGTAGGTGGATTAGAAGGTCTTATGATTCCTGCAGGTACATCTTCAGTGTATGACCAACAATTAGGTAAAAATGTAAGAAGACCATTCTTACACGTAAGATATAGAGCTAGCGAAGCTGATGATAGAAGAATGAAATCTTGGATTACTGGTTCAGTAGGTGGAGCATCTACAACTGGTGATGATAAGATGGAAGTTCACTACTTATCAGAAAGATGTTTAGTAGTACAAGCTGCTAACAACTTCGTTAAGTTTGATTCTTAATACTTATTTTATATAAAGGGACGGGTGCTTCGGCACCCAGCTCTTTATTTTTAACTTTTATTATATTATATCATGGAAAAAATTAAAAAAGAAAAAGCAGTGAAGCCTGCTGTTGAAAAACGAAGCGCTTTACCAAAATTAAGAGATAAGGTGTATGAATTAAAATTAAATCAAACGCCTATCGTATACATATTAAAAAGTAGAGGGTTATTATGGTTTGATGAAACTGTAGGATATGAAAGAGAACTTAAATATTGTGAAAATCAAAAAACAATATTTGTTGATGAAATGAAAGGGCCACAAAGACTTAACCATATTATATTTAGAGACGGACAATTATATGTTCCTAAAGAAAAACAAACTTTACAAAAATTCTTAGAATATCATCCAGATAATGGTGTTAAATTTGCAGAATTTAATCCTGTACAAATAGCAGAAAATGATATTGATTATTTAGAATTAGAAATTGAAGCGTTAAATTTAGCGCAAAAAGTAGAAGTGGATCATGCGGAAGCAATTTTAAGGTCTGAAGTCGGCGATAAGGTATCTAAGATGACTTCTAAGGAGCTTAAAAGAGATATATTATTATTTGCTAGAAGCAATCCAAAACTATTCTTAGAATTAGTTAAAGATGAAAACATAAATATTAGAAATTTAGGTATAAAAGCTGTTGAAGCTGGTATTATTAAATTATCTAACGATCAAAGAACATTTATGTGGGGGTCAACTGACAGAAAATTAATTACTGTTCCTTTTGATGAAAACCCATATTCAGCTTTAGCTGCATACTTTAAAACTGATGAAGGTATTGAAGTATATCAAACTATCGAAAAGAAATTAAAGTAAGCAATTGTAGGTAACGGCCTGCAATCGCGGGCCTTTAACCTATAATAAAAATATAATGAGCGTAAACGTAAACACAGTATACCAAAGAGTATTAGCTATAGCAAACAAAGAACAACGAGGTTATTTAACACCTCAGGAGTTTAATTATCTTGCAAATCAAGCGCAGCTAGATATATTCGAGCAGTATTTTTATGATTTAAATCAATTTAGTAGAATACCAGGTAATGATACTGAATATGCTGATATGCTTAGTATTTTAGAAGAAAAAATAAGTTTATTTGAAAAAACAAATCAAACTGTAACAAATGGCACAGCATTGCCATCTGATTTATATAGATTAGGTTCTGTAGTATTTAATGGTGCTGAAGCAGAATCTATAAATCAAAAAGATTATATCTATATAACACAATCTCCTTTAGCACAACCAACAAACGATTTTCCTATATATATTAGAGATAATGCAGGTATTAAAGTATATGGAAAAAACTCATCTGGTGCATTAGAACAAAAAACTTCAGGAGTTACATGTAACTATATAAAACAACCTGCTAATGTAGAATGGGCATATAATACCGTTTTAGATGAAGCATTATATAATGCAAATAATAGTGTTAATTTTGAGCTACACGAATCAGAAGAAACTGATTTAGTTATTAATATACTAGCATTAGCCGGTATTGTAATAAAAGATAATAATATTTATCAAATTGCAAGTTCAGAAGAAATAAAAGATACTCAACAAGAAAAAGCATAATAAATGGGACTAATTAACGCAACAAATCAATCATATTACAGTGGCTCTAGTTATGGAGGTTACCAGTACATAAGTTTAAAAGATATTATAAATAACTTTATGATTTCTTATGTTGGCGAAGAAAAAATTATTCCTAAAATTAAAAGAAATAATGTAGCTTTCTTTGCTCAAAGAGCATTACAAGAATTAAGTTATGATACATTAAGAAGTGAAAAATCACAAGAAATAGAATTAGGGCCTAGCCTTACAATGACTTTACCACAAGACTATGTACAATATATAAAATTATCATATGTTGATAGAGGTGGTATAGAAAACACTATATATCCTGCTTTAAAAACAAGTGATCCTACACCTATTCTACAGGATGATAGTTATGGATATACATTTGATAGCGACGGTAACTTACTTATAGCTAATGAATCTGAAACATGGAAAAAATTCAAAGATAACGACAACGGGGCAGATGTTGTAAATGATTTTTATTTAGAAGACAATAGAAGCTTTCAAGTTTTAGAAGGCAAAAGATATGGTTCTGATCCACAATTTATGAATTCAAACGGTACTTTTTATATAAATCAAAATACTGGTAAAATTCATTTTTCTTCAAATTTAAAAGAACAAATTATTACTCTTAAATATATAAGCGATAACTTAGGAAAAGATTCGGAAATGCAAATACCAAAACTTGCAGAAGAAGCAATGTATAAATGTATTGCTTATTATATATTATCAACAAGAGCAAATACACCTGAGTATATAGTTATGAGATTTAAAAAAGATAAATTTGCATCTGTAAGAAATGCAAAATTAAGATTATCTAATTTAAAATCTGAAGAGCTTACTCAAGTAATGAGAGGTAAATCTAAACAAATTAAACACTAAAATATGCCTGAATTAAGACATCATTTTCGTTCAGGTAAAATGAATAAAGACCTGGACGAAAGATTAGTTCCTAATGGTGAATATAGAGACGCAAATAATATTGAAATTTCAACTTCAGAAAGTGATGATGTAGGCGCAATTCAAAATGTTATAGGTAATACAAAAATTATTGGTAAAACATACGATGCAAACGCCCAAGCTATTACCGCTAATTGGAGCGGATTCGGCTTAACTAATGCAAAAGCTATAGGAAGTGTAGTTGATAATGAAAATGATAAAATATATTGGTTTATAACATCTGACGAAGCTGATTGTATTGCTGAATATGATGATGTTAAAGGCATTATAGCACCTGTTTTAGTTGACGCAAACAATATATTAAACTTTTCGTCTGACCAATATATATCAGGCATTAATATTTTACAAGGTTTATTATTATGGACAGATAATAAATCTGAGCCTAAGCAAATAGATATAGCTATATTTAAATCAGGGTGTTCAGGTGATTTTACAACACATACAAAATATACAGGTCAATTAATACCGAGTGCAGAATTATCGTCTGCGTCTAATTTTTTAGAAGAACATATAACAGTAGCTAGATTAGCGCCAATGAGTGCTCCTACACTAACAATGAGCTCTTCCACAAGAGGCGGTAATGGAACAGGTTCTAATGAAGTTATTATAACTAATGCTGTTTCTACCACATTTACAGATACAGAAGGTGTTGCAAAATCTCCTGGAACACAACTTACATTAAGTTTTTCCCCTTTGCCAAATTGGTTAGTAGGAGATACAATAACTTGTACAGCTACTTATGAAGAATTAGGGCAACAAGAAACATACACAATAACATTATTAATTAATAGTATAAGCGCATCTAATGTATTTACGTGTACAATACAAAGTATACCATTAGAAATACCTCATGTAGCTTTAATTTGGGAAGCTTTATTAAGTGAAGAAGGTGTATTATTTGAAAAGAAATTTGTTAGATTTGGATATAGATGGAAATATTACAACGGGCAATATTCTACGTTTTCACCCTTTAGTGAATTAGCATTTTTACCAGATACTTTTGAATATTTATCAACAGATGGCCATAATGAGGGTATGATAAATAATCTTAGACAACTAACAGTAAATATAACAGAATCAAGACCAATTGATGTAGAAGAGGTTGAAATACTTTATAAAGAGTCTAATAATCAAAATGTTTATGTAGTTGATTGTCTTAAATATGCTTCTGATGGTTCATTCCCAACAACATATGCGTTAGAATCTGAAATAATTACAAAAGTAGTTGAATCAAATCAGATAATTAGACCTTGGGATAACGTTCCAAGAAAAGCTTTAGCACAGGAAGTTACTGCAAATAGGCTTATTTTTGGTAACTATTTACAAAATTATGATATATTAGACTTTAATTTACCAGATATTAGCATGTTTATATCCCAAGCTGCTATTACAACTCTTAAAGAACCTGAATTATCTGTAAAATCATTAAGAACATACCAAGCAGGTGTTGCTTATATAGATAAATATAATAGACAATCACCTGTGTTTACAAGCGCATCTGCATCAAAACAAACAAGTAAATCTTATGCACCAACTGTTAACAGTATAAGTGTAACCTTAAATAATCAACCACCAGATTGGGCAACACATTTTAAATATTTTATAAAAGAAACTTCTAATGAATATTATAATTTAGCATTAGATAGATATTATTTAGCTGAAGATGGTAATGTTTGGTTAAGTTTTCCTTCTTCTGAAAGAAATAAAATAACTGAAGAAAGTTATTTAATATTAAAGAAAAAACATGACTCTGATGAATTTGTAGCTACTAAATCAAGATATAAAATATTAGATATACAAAATGAAGCACCTGATTTTCTTAAATTAAAAGAAAGAGCTATTGGTACAGCCGCAGTTGAAGCTAGAAGCTCGAATATACCTCAGGTAGGTAGTATATCTTTTGAATTTAGAGGGCCTGATCCAGCTAATAATGTTAGTTTTGGTAGTGGGTTTTCTTCAGATTCAGTTGTACAATTAGCGGTTGCTGGTGTTAAAACAGATAAATATAAAGTTGTAACTGGTGGACCAACAGGTAATAAAGATACAACTGGAAGTAATGATGAATTAGAATTTGTTTATAAAGTAACATTAGAAGAACCATTAAAAAGCGGTGATAGCAGCGTTTTATCAAATATAAGCTCTGGTACTGAATTTGAAGTTATATTATTTGAGGAAAAATTTGAAAGAAAAGCAGAATTTTATGGTAGATTTTTTGCTAAAATAAACAGAGATGGTAATTTTGATACTAATATTATAGAGTCTTTTCCTGAAGAAAATGAACAATTTGGTATATCTGATGCTAGAACTATATTTGGCAATGCACAAAATACAGGTCCTGGAGACGGAACACAAGAGGCATCTTGGTTTGATACGCAAGCTAGAAGAAGAAAAGTAACTCAAGCCAATAATGGACATCCAAAACTAGGTTCCAATACAATGCGATTATTGTATACTGCTTCACCTAAGTCTGGATCAAGAAGCTTTGATAAAGCAAATACTATAAATAACTTCTTAAAAGCAATATCTACAACAGGTACTTTATTTAGGTTTAAAGGTAGCGGAACAGATGCTCTAGGCGAAATATATAAAGTAACAGCCGCTACTATAGAATACAAATATAGAAGAAATAGAAAAAGATTAGCATCAAGTAAAAGAAGAGAATATAATGTAACATTTGAACATTATAAAAATGCCACGCCTTATGAAGACCCATTTGTATATCCTTCTTCGGGTAGTGCATCTAATTTTATAGATGAAATACAAATAATTGAAAACGTAATACAAACAGATGTAGAAGTTTTAACATCATCTAACCCTGCAATATGGGAAACAGAACCTAAAGAAGCTGTTGATTTAGATTTGTATTATGAAACAGGTATATCAAGACCGATTGCTCAACATGGTCAAACTCATGTATTAGACTTTAAAAATTGTTACTCATTTGGTAATGGTGTTGAATCTGATAGAATAAATGATGACTTTAATGCTCCTAGAATTGATAAAGGTGTTAAAATATCTACAGTATTAGACGAACCATATAAGCAAGAAATAAAGAAAACTGGTTTAATATTTTCAGGTATATTTAATTCGACTAGCGGTATTAATAGATTAAATCAATTTATACAAGGTGAACCTATAACTAAAGATTTAAATCCACATTACGGCAGTATACAAAAATTACATTCAAGAAATACTGATTTAATAACTTTTTGTGAAGATAAAGTATTAAAAATACTAGCTAATAAAGATGCTTTATTTGAAGCAGGAGGAAATGCACAATTAACAGCAACAAATAGAGTTTTAGGACAATCAGTACCGTTTTTAGGAAATTATGGCATAAGTAAAAATCCTGAATCTTTTGCAGAACACGCGTTTAGAGTGTATTTTACAGATAAAAACAGAGGTGCTGTATTAAGATTATCAATGGACGGTTTAACACCTATATCTGACGCTGGAATGAAAGATTATTTTCATGATAATTTGCCAGGAGCAAATAAGCTTATAGGTAGCTATGATACTAAAAAAGGATGTTACAATTTAACTTTACCAACAACAACTGTAAGTTTTGACGAACAGGTAAGAGGTTGGCCAAGTTTTAAATCTTTTATACCTGAAACTGCACAATCTTTAAATAACAAATATTTTACATATAATGCTGGTGAATTATGGATTCACAACAATGAAGTTAGAAATAATTTTTATGGTGTACAATATGAGTCTGACGTTACTGTATTATTAAATGATGCAGCTGATTCAATAAAAGGTTATAAAACATTAAATTATACTGGTTCTGCATCAAGAAAATATACTAATAATTATGATGCAGGCAATAATTATAGTAATCCTACATCAACAAATACAAAAGGTTGGTATTGTGATTTTATAAAAACAAATGAGCAAAGTGGTTTTGTTAAAGAATTTATAAAGAAAGAAGGTAAATACTTTAATCAAATAAAAGGCGATGCTACTACAATTGATAATTTAGATAGTAAAGAATTAAGTGTACAAGGTATTGGACAATTAACAGCAATATCAGGCGATACAGCATTAGATGATAGAACAGTTACAGTATCATTAACAGGTATTGCAAATACAACGAATCCAGGAGCTACATTTGATGTTACAATAGGCACAGAAATACATAGTACAAATTCAAGTATTACAATATTAATAACACCAAATACGGGAAGCACATTAACAGCAAGCGATCTTAGCGTAGGCACTACAGGAACATATGTTGATAGTGTTAGTTTTGCACAAGATGGTGCTAATGTTATTGCGACAGTAAACTTTACAGACGGTGTTAACATGCCTAGCAGTGATTTAGCAATTAACTTAGCTGTAACGGGTGATGGTGTTTTAAATAATTATTTACTAAATGATTTAGTTATAAAAAGTCAAACTAATTCAAATATAACTACAACTATTAGCTATTCCGGCTCTGGTAACGCTACAGCAGAAGCTACAAATTCTGCTACAGGTTTACCTAGCACATATACAACTACCGCAACGGTTGCAACAGTTACACTAGATTTAGATACTGGATATAATTTTAAAGAACAACCAGATTTTAAAATAACTAAACAAGATGATGATCCAGAAAGTGAATATATAATTACTTTCCAGGATAAAGATACAAGTAACGCTAATATAACTATAGGTTCGGGTGGTAAAACACTTGCAGATGTAGATAAGAGGGTTTATACAATACAGTATAAATATCCTGCGGCAAATACTGATGATAATGAAATTATATTTAGCAGTGCTTCTGTTTTAGAAAATGATGCAGACACTAATAAAATTACAGGATATAGAGTTGTTAACGGTAATGTTGTTCCTAGGTTTGCAACTAATAAAGAAGTTAGAGTTTTTGGTGCCGTAGGTGCAGATTTTAGATTTAAAAACTTTACAACATCAACAGGTAGCACTTCGGGCTCAAGCACAACATTAACACTTACAGCTGTCAATAATGACATTCATGTGGGTATGTTAGTTACAGGAACAGGTATAAGTGGCACAGTAACTGTAGTTAGTGTTAGCGGAACATCAGTTACACTTTCAAGCGCACAAACTATTAGTAGTACAACAATAACATTTACAGAGTGGTGGAACGGCACAACGTTTGTTGGTTCTGAAACAGATTTAGAAATACCAAGTGCTGGTTATTATTCAATTTTAGTTCCATTCCTTGAAACTACTGTTACAAGAAGATATTATATACAAATTGAAGCTATTAGCCCAACAACACTATTAAGTCCTTTACAAGGTAATATATATGACTCTTCTAACGCTGTTTTAAATCCATTCTATATAAATCAATATGCTGATGTTACAGTAAGCTTAAATGCGTCTCAAACAGCTGATTTCACTATTACATCAAGTGCTGCAACTAAGTCATATACTGCAAGTGCATATCCTGTTGAAGGATCTGACTTTTCAAAAATTGCTTTAAGCTTAACAGCTACAGCAACAAATAATATAACTAAAACTAGAGACCCTGAGATTGAAGATTTTACAGGATTTGTATCAACACCAGCTGATGAAGATCATTCTATATTTACAAATGATTTTGAATTAGATTTTGATTTACCTGTTGTTACTATAAATAACTCAGCATCACCAAAAACAGTTACAATAACTGGTGATATGTTTATTAATAAATATGGTAGCGGTGATTTAACAAGCACGTTGCCTTTAAATGATTTTCTTACTGTTTCTGGCGGCTCTGGTGGTGGTGGTTCTAGACAATTATCAGTTACAGTAACGGGTGATGCAAGCGGTATAATAGTAGGTGATCACAGATTTAGTTATAATGATGGTAATGGAAATAGTGGTACACTTGTAAAAGCTATAGATGTTGGTACTTTATCACTTACTAGTTTAACAAGCGGTTCTGGTGTTATGTATGGTAATTTCCATGGTAATTCATTATCACAAATAACTTTAAATATATCATCAACATCTAGCTCAGCAATTAGTCAAACACAAGAATTAACAATTACAAAAACAAGTTTAGTTGGTGTAGCTCCATCACAGGATTTACACTATAATTGGACTGCAAAAACAGACGAAGTAATATCATCAACATCAGATGTATCATTTACAATAGATGTAGATTTAGCTTACGTCCCTTAATTTATAAAATATGCCTAATATAACAATGACATTCCCAAATATCAATGATTCTGTACAAATAGGTGACACTATATATTATCAGAATACATCAGGTACTATTATTGAAATGGGTACTGCTACAGCAATTACAGCTACTACAATAAGTTGTAATATAGGTGGCACTGTTGTTAGGCCAACAGCAAATGATTTTATATTATTTAGTAAAGATAACAGGTCGCATATATCTGCACTAAGAGGTTATTTTGCTGAAGTAAAAATGAAAAACGATCAAACAACACAATGCGAACTATACGATGTTGGTAGCGAGATATTTGAGTCTAGCCGTTAACATGTAATTATAATATAAACTAAACAATTATGGATCCAACAGGAATGATAGCGTCAGCCGGCGTACAAGCAGCAGGACAGGCATTAGGCGGGATAGTAAAATTCGGTGCTAGCTTGTTTGGTGGAGGTAAACGAAGACGTGAACAAAGAGAGGCCGCAAAACAATTAGCAGCTGAAAGAAGTAAATTTGAGCAATTAGATACAGGCAATGTATATGAAAATATAGAAAATACATTTGAAGATTTAACTGTAAATACACAAGCAGCGGATTTTGCAGCTCAGCAAAGTCAAGCGGCTAATGCTAATATTATGTCTGGTTTAGCCGGAGCAGCGGGTGGATCCGGTATTGCTGCTTTAGCACAATCTATGGCTAACTCACAAGCACAACAAGCACAACAAGCGTCAGCAAGTATTGCACAACAAGAACAATCAAATGCTAGATTAGCTGCACAAGGTGAAAGTCAAAGGCAAATGGCAATAGCAGGTGGTGAAGCACAATCACAAAAAATGGCTTACGAAAAACAAAGTACATTACTTGGTATGGCGCAGCAAAGAAAAGCAGCAGCAGATCAAGCTAGACAAGATGCTACCAACCAGTTAGTTGGAGGATTAACAGATATGGCAGGAGGTGCAGCAGGAGCTATGATGGCTAACAAAGGTTTAAAAAACACAGTTACTGGCGTAGATAGCGCAGGAGATCCAACTTACCACAAAGGATTATTTTAATAAATAAAAAATTATGGCAGATAAAAATTTAATATTAGGAGCAAGATTAGCAGCAGGCGGGTTTAATACTGGCCTAGCAGACGTGGTAGATAAAAGTATTGCAAGAGCTACTAAAAATATTACTGGTATATTTGAAGCACAAGCTGAATATGCGGCTGAGATTGATAGAAGAGCTTTTGATATTATTAATCAGTTTCCGCCAGATATAAATTTTTCTAAATTAGATCCTCAGCATGTAGAAGCACTACAAGCATGGTCTACAGCTAAGAAAGAAGACTATTTTAAAAAAGCACAACAACTTGCTAAAACAAGAGTAAATAGTCCTGAATTTTTAACTTTACAAACAGAGTTAAATCAGATAAAACAAGCTTATGTAAATGCAAATGATAATTTAATAAATTTACAAGCTAAAAGAACAACATATACACAAGATAGAGGAGATGAATTAATTTCATCAGGTATGCACAAAGAGGATATAAATTTAGAAGCATTAGATAAATTATTATTACCAGACGGTTTAGAATATAAAGTAGCATATGATGACTTTGGTAATCCTACATATACTGTTGGGGATAAAAAAATTACCATGAAAGATTTAGACTGGTATTCTATAGATAATAAATTTGCACAATTTGCAGGCGAGCAATCTGTAAAAGTGCAAAATGCTGGTATAAAAGGATTAGAATTAAAACCTGGGACAGCAATGTATGATCAATTAATGCTTAGTCTTGATTCACAATTAAGAGGACAGGAAAGATTTAAATCTATTTTAAATGATAAAATGTTTAATGATGTTGGATTAGATTTTACACCAGACCAAATTGCTAAGTTTTCAAAAGATCCGGCTGGTGCAAAAGAAGCTATTAAGCAAAAAATGATGTCTCATTATATGAATATTAATGGAGCCGCTTATAAGTCTTATATAAATACACTTAATGCTCAAAATAATAATAACAATTCATATTCTGCTGGTGATCAATTTGATTTAGATGCTGCTGCGGGAACTGTAAAAGATGCAATAACATTTATAAATAGTAGGCCAGACGTAAACGCAATAAAAAGAGTAATAGGACAAACAGACTTAGAAGGAAGTGCTAAATATGCTACTGGTGCGGAAATTATAAAAAGATTTGGAGAAGATAAAGCTGCGGGGGTAGGTGTTACTAAAGAAGATAATAACAAATTGTATTATGCCGCTGTTGATGGACAAGGTGGAACACAATACAGGGTTGTGCCTTTAGATCAAAATGATCAAGGTGCGTTGTTTGATTTTTACATGAACGCATATAACATTTCACCTGAAGTATCGGCTATATATAAAAGCCGACTAAATCTCGGTACTTTTACACCTGTAAATAATAATACAAATCCTTTAGCTAATCCAATTAATCTTAGCGATGGTGATTTACAAAAGATTAATGATTATATAAATGAAATGGGGATTAGTCTTAATAATGTAAATAGAACAGGCACACCTAAATCAGACGAAGAATTAATTACAGAATTTTAAATGGAAGAATTATTAAGACAGTTGTATGGTAAATACGCTGCTGATTTGAGTCCAGAAGAAGTAAATAAAAAAATTAAAGTTGCTTTAACTGTAGAACCAAATAGAGCTGTAGATTTATTTTATAAAAAATATACCGGAGCTGGTCCTACAGAACAGCAAAGAAGTGCTGTTGTACAATTCTTACAAAAAAGAACTTCCAAAGAAGCGCCACAAGACCCAAGTATGTGGCAATCCTTAACTAATGGGGTTAAGCAAATATATAAAAGTATGGCTGCAGAAGGACCTATGATGAATGCAGCTGAAAGACTTACCGAAACAAATAAACAAATTAATCTTATACATAACAGTCCTGATGATCAAACATTTTTTGTAGGAGGCTATGCTGTTCCTAGAGGACCTTATTATAAAGGTGAAGAAGTTGATAAGCAAGGTGCTCTTGATTATTATAAAAAGAAAAAAGCTGAAGATGAAATGATTTGGCTTGAAAATTTTTCACAAGCAGAAGAAATACAATCTGAAATAGATAAATATACTAAAGCAAGAATATTTGATGAGCAAGGTAATTTTGATTTACAAGGAAGAGAAGTACCGCAAATAGTAATGGAACAATTACCTCAAATGTTAGGTAGTTTTATTGGTGGTACATATTTTCAAGAAGCTGGAGGGGTAATGGAAAGATTAATGACTAAACAAGCAGCTGAAGATTTAAATATTAGTGAACAAGATTTTATGCAATTATCTCAACAAGAAAGAGGTGCTGCATTTTTAGATATAATAAATGACGGTAGAGCAGAAGATATATTAGACGATGCTCACCGTACTGGGTTAATTAATCAAGGTTTTGATGTTCTTAGTGCCGGTTTTATGGCAACAAGAGCTGTTAAATTTATACCTAAAGACGCTATGAGAAGAGCGTTAAAAGGTAATTTTAAAGAATTAAGTAAAGCATTAAAATATCAAGGTACATCTACAGGTGTTGAAATATTAACAGAAAATGCACAAGAAATAAATTCTGCACTAACAGCTGGTGACCCTATAACAGCAATGTTGTTAGCGGAAACTACAGCACAAACTATTATTGGTGCAGGTGGTACACAACTTAGTATAGGTGGAGCAAGTTTTACATACAATGAAGGTATGGCTCAATACTCTGCTATGACAGATCCTACAAGTGTTGCAGCAATTGCAAAACAAATGCGAACACAAATAAAAAATGACAGAAGAAGAACAGAAGAAAATAAATTAGATTTACTGAGACAAATAGATATTGCTGAAAGTTTAACTAAAGATAGTAAATTTAATAATTTAGATCCTGAAGCTAGGAAAGAGTTTTTTAAAAATGAATATGCAAGACAAAAACAATTTGATAAAATTGAAGCATTAGAAAAAAGATTAGAAAAAAGACCAAATAACTTAGAATTAGAATATCAAATAAATGAAGCTAAATTAGCTTTGGGAGACATAGAAGACAATATGTCTAGTGTATTATATTTTAATAACTATAAAGCAAACGGAATGAAGTTTGCTGAATTTATAAACTCTAAAAAGAAAGGATTTTTTGCAGATAAAAATGTTATTATAAGAGAGAATAAAAAAGAATTAGAAAGTTATTTAAAGAAATACGATCCTGATGCACTTAACGACCCAAGTGTACAAAATGTATTAAATGGTAAATCAAATGGTGCTTTAAATAAAAATGGTAAAACAGCTTATATAATAAATGAAAATATAAGAAATAACAGTATTAAAAAAGGCGGGGCGATGGGTAGAGACGCTGGTAATGTTGTACACCATGAAGTTATTCACATGTTATTTCACAGTATGCCCGATAATATCCGTGCTAAAATAAGAAATGAAATTGATTTAGCTTTAAAAGAAAACAAAGATCCAGATATACAAAAAGTATACGAAAAATTACAAGAAAGATTAAAAGCTTATGAAGGTAAGTCTGATTCAGTTTTATCTCATGAATTTTTTGCAGGTCTTTCAGATGTTCTTAGCCCAATACAAGCAGCAAAAAATATTGAACAAGTTGGTTTATTTAGAAAAATAGGTCAAATATTTAACAGTAATCTTAATGTATTAAATTTACCTACAATTATTGATAGTCAGAATGCACTAGAAATAATGCAAAAATATAATTCATTTAATGGAATAGAAACAACAATAAGGCAAGATGTTGAAAAAGCGGCTGGCGATGTAGCCTCAACAGTTGCTGGTAGAGGTGTTGATGTAGATGATAAAGTTTCTTTAGAATCTGTAAATACTACAGATATGGCTACGTCTTTAGATCAATATATAACTGAAGATATAAATTCAAAAGAAGCATTCCAAGCAAGCGATGCAGCTAAAGCAGGTGTATATACAGAAATAGAAATAAACAATGTGTTAGATGGTTATATTTCTAATATGATTGTTGAAGACCAAAACTTAGGTGGTCTACCTTCAGATATACAAGAAGATGTAAAAAGAAAAGTTAAAGAAAGAATTACAGATAGAGTTCTTAAAAACTTTGACCCTAATAAAGAAGGCAACAAAAGAAGTTTATTTAGTTATATATATGGAGATGCTAAAGGTAAAGGAAGAAATGGTATTGCATATAAAGCGTTATTAGATATAAAACAACAATATGCTAAAGACACTAAAACAACCTCAATAACAACTGACGAAGGTTCAACTATAGATATAGCTGATGATACTACAATAAGTATAGAAGATCAAATAGATAATAAAATATTAAGTGAAAACATAGATAATACAACTAATCCTAAAATTGAAGATGAAATAGATGTATTTTCTGAACAAGATATAAAAGATATAGAAGACTTTGTATCTCAAATATTTGGAGATGAAGTTATATTAGATCCTAAAGATTCTAATTTTAGAAACAAAATAAAAGAGATATACGAAAAAGCTGTAATGCCTAAAGTAAGAAGTTTAGCAGGTAATTTTGAAAACTTTTTTGATAACTATATAAATAAACTTTTTGATCCAAATAAAAAATTATTACCTATACAATATTTATATCAAGCTGAAAGAAGTTTAAAAGATAAAAACTTTGCTAAGTTTAATAAAAGGTTAACAACACAAGAACAGATTAGGAAAGCAAGAGATGAAAAAAATGCTTTTGTTGAAAATGAAGCACAAGGTGTTGATTTATACGATAGGTTAAAACCATCATTAGAAACTTTAAAAGAATATTTTAGTTATGGTGAAAAGAAACCTAATTCTACTGTAAGAGCTAGAAGAAATAAACTTTATGCTGCAATAGGTACTGAAGTTTTGTTTAACAAAACACCTAATCAACTTAAGCAAGCTAACTTAACAGATGAAGAAAAAGCAGTAGCTGCTAGAAAAATTGAAAGAAGTTTAGAAAGTAAAGAGTTAGCAATATCTGTAGGCTTAGGAGATATATATTATAAATTAGAGCCTGGCAATATGGATGTAGCTAGAAAATTTGCTAAGCAATGGGTTAAAATATTACCATACTTTGATAAATATCCAGGTTTATTAAATTTAGGTACATTTACAAATGGCTTACTTAAAGATGGTGATATAGATAGTCAGCAAAAAGCTGAAATTGAAAAAATATTATTAGCAGGTTCAAATAAGTGGGTTGGTAATAAAACAAAAACTTATGGCAAGTCTGCAAAAAAAGGAGAAGAAAACTATTATAAAGGTGGTCCTTTTACAAAAGCTACATTAAATAATGAGTCTGTTGAAAAATTACAAGCTAGAAGCGATAGATATGCTAACGCTGGTATACATTTTTGGACAGCGGTAAATGAAGCTGTTAATGATCCTAATAATGGTGATTTAAACTTTATAGCTATATCGCATTATTTAGATAATGCAAGAAGTGAAAAATCGCATGTTCACAGACGAGCAGCGAGACTTTTTGGTTATGATGTTGTTACTCTTGCTAATAATGAACAAATGGTATTTGAGCATGCAATGCAAAGTACAAGAGCAAAAAATGAACTAATGAAAGGTGCTAAAAAACCTGTTAAGCCATTTCATGATTTCTTAGAAGAAGTATTTGATAATTATTATGTAATAGGTATGTCTAAAAAAGATGCCGATAATGTTGATGGTGCTACATTTATAGATTTCAAAGGTGAAGTTAGATCATATAAATTTAATATGGGTCGTAACTGGTTTGTTGATACAGGCAAATGGATTCAAAGATATGCTAATCCAGATGTTGCGGCAAATGGTGGTGTTAATTTAAAAAGATTAAAAACTTTAAAAGGTGTTACCTTTGAAAAAGAATTTAATATAAAAAATGACGGAACAACATTAGATGTAGCGTTAGAAAGTAAAGATCAAAACTTAAGCCAAGATTTAAACGATATTATAGAACAAAAGAAAGGTGCTAAGTTTGCATCTCAAAAAAGATATTCAGATAAAAAAGCTAAAAGAAGAGCTAAAAAAGCAGGGCCAAAAGGTATATTTAAATTCTTTATACCACCTAGTGCGGAAGACTTTCAAGGATTAATGTATTCATTATTGCCTAAAGGCGAGTTAGGTAATGTAGCTCATGAGTGGTTTAGACAAAATTTATTCAGACCATATGGTTTAGCTATAGAAAATATTACTAGAGAAAGAATGGCTTTAATGAATGATTTTAGAGAGCTAAAAAATAAATTAAATAAAGTTCCTAAAAAATTAAAAGAAGAAGTTCTTGATGGTGATTATACAAAACAAGATGCTGTAAGAGTTTGGATTTGGGATAAACAAGGTATGACTATACCTGGTTTGTCAGAAACAGATCAAAAAAAATTAGTAGCAATTGTTGAAAAAGATAAAGGTTTAAAAACTTTTGGTAATGAATTAATAAACATAAACAAGGGTGATGGTTATGTTAAACCTGATAATAATTGGGATGTTGGTACTATTACTACAGATTTATATCAAAATATAAACACTACTAAAAGAGCAAAGCATTTAGAAAAATGGAAAGAAAATGTTGATGAAATATTTAATAATGAAAATTTAAATAAACTAGAAGCTGCTTATGGTACTGAATATAGAGTTGCACTAGAAAATATATTAAGCAGAATGGAATCTGGTAGAAATAGACCAGGTGGTGGTAACGCACAAATTAATGCATGGTTAGAATGGGTTAATAATTCCGTTGGTGTTATCATGTTCTTAAACGTTAGATCAGCTATGTTACAGATGATTTCAACTATCAATTACATGAACTGGTCTGATAATAATCCATTACAAGCGGCAGCAGCTTATGCTAATCCTAAACAATTTTGGTCAGACTTTTTATTTATATATAATTCTGATTTCTTATCAGAAAGAAGAGGTGGATTAAAATTAAATGTAAATGAATCTGAAATTGCTGAGATGGCAAATAGAGGTGGTGTAAGAGGTGTTATAAATTTTATACTTAACAAAGGATTTGTATTAACAAGAGCTGCAGATAGTTTTGCTATTGCAAATGGTGGTGCAGCTTTTTATAGAAATAGAACTAATTCTTATATTAAACAAGGAATGTCGCGACAAGAAGCTGAAACAAAAGCATTCCAAGATTTTAGAGAATTAACAGAAGAATCACAGCAATCATCAAGACCAGATAGAATATCTATGCAGCAAGCAAGTGGTTTAGGTCGTATTGTATTGGCTTTTGCAAACACACCAATGCAGTACACAAGATTAATGAAAAGATCTATACAAGATATTGCGGCTGGAAGAGGTGATTGGAAAACTAATTGGTCTAAGCTAATGTATTATAGCACAATACAAAACTTTATATTTAACGCTATGCAACAAGCTTTATTTGCAATTGGTTTTGGCGAAGAAGAAAAAGAAGAGGTTGATAAGAAAGTTACTAAAGTAGCTAATGGTATGGTTGATTCAATACTGAGAGGATCAGGTATCGCCGGTAATGTAATTATGATGGCTAAAAACGTATCACAAGAAATTGTAAATCAAGCTGGTAAACCTAGACCTGATTATAATAAAGCTATAGACAAGGTATTTGATATATCTCCACCTATAGACGCTAAACTTTCAAAACTTAGAAGTTCAGCATATGTATTTAATAATCAAATGGATGAAGTATTAGATGAAGGGTTAAGTGTAGACAATCCAGGTATTATGGCTACTGCTCAAATTGTTTCAGCAACTACTAACGTACCTTTAGATAGAGTCGTTAGATTATTTGATAATTATAGAGCAGCAGTAGCGTCAGATGCAGAAGCTTGGCAAAGAGTAGCATTAATATTAGGTTGGGGTACATGGGAACTAGGTATAGAAGATAAAAATAAAAGGTATCAACCAAAGCTTAGTGGTCAAAGTCTTGGTGGACAATTAAAACAAGGAACATTAAAATAAATAATTATGGCAAAAGATGCGTGTTATAAAAAAGTAAAGGCAAGGTACAAAGTATTTCCTTCTGCATATGCTAGCGGAGCTATTGCAAAATGTAGAAAAGTGGGTGCTGCTAACTGGGGTAATAAATCTAAAAAGTAAATCATGGCTAAAAAATATAAACCACATATGATGTATTGCAAAGATGGTTCTGAACATAATGCAAAAACATATCAAGAACATTTAAAGCTTAAAAAGAAAGGCTGCGGGCATAAAAAATTTAAAGATGGCGGTAAGAAAGACTGAAAAAGGGGCTAACTTAAGACGCTGGTTTAAAGAAGAATGGATTGATGTACGAACTGGTAAACCTTGCGGAAGACGTAAAGGTGAAAAAAGAAGTGTGCCATACTGTAGACCTAAGAAAAGAATATCTAGTAAAACTGTAAAAACAGCTTCTGAAATGACAGCAGCTGAAAAAGCGGCAAAACAAAGAGAAAAAACAAGATTAGGGCAACCAGCAGGTAAGCCAAGAAGAGTTAAAAATGTTAATAGAAGAAAATAATACGTAATTACATATAGTATACAAACTTAATCGTTATGGCAAAAAAATTATCGGAAGACACGGAAGTAAAACTTGACTTGAAAACGATCGGAATGATCATTGGCGGAGCTATTGCTTTAGCCACAACTTATTTCACTTTGACAGCTGAGATAGAGCTTGCAAAAGAGTTACCAAAACCAGATATATCAAGAACTGAGTTCGATTTGAAAGACGAATTAATTCGTTCGACAATAATTGATATTGATGAAAAGGTAGACAAAAATGCGGAAAAGCTTGAGGATATAGATGAAAAGCTTTATCAGCTAATAAAAGAATAACTATGAAAAACTTAATCACTTTAATCTTATTATTATTTACATCAATTTCATTTTCGCAAGAAATAACAGTATTATATATGAATTCACATTGGAATTCAAGAAATGATTGGAAAGATGTAGATAACTTAAAAAGAGCAAAAATTTTGAAAGTTGATTTCGACTCTCAAAAACCAAGTATTAAGCAGGCAATAAGATCAGTACCTGCTGTAATAGTATTAAAAGACGGTAGACCAGTTGCAACATGGCAAGCTGATTTATCTATGAAACTAAAAGTACGCTGGGAAGATGTTCAAGATGTTATAGATGGCAAAAGCGTTCCTACATTAAGAAGAAGAGCTTCTACAAATTAATATGGCAGAATTATCAGAAAAATCAAAAGTATCGCTAGATATTAAAGCAGTAATAGGTGCAGTTATTGGTATCGTATCAATTGCTGGTGTTTGGTTTACATTAACAGCTGAAATAGCACAGTTACAATTAGATGTAATTAGAATGCAGGATGCTGTAGCTCTTAATGAAGAATTTAGAATTAAATGGCCGCGCGGAGAAATGGGAGCATTACCAGACGACGCAAAACAGGATTTAAGAATACAATATTTACAAGACGACGTAGAACAATTAAAATATGTTGTTAAAGCTCTTGAAATAGATAATGCAAAAAAATAAAATTAAATGAAAAACATAAGCGAACATATCTCATATAAGGAGGGAGTGTATAGCATTACTGCTTTGAGGCTAGGTTTAAATAACGACCCTACAAAGGCTCATTTAACGAATATGGAGTTACTTGCGGAAAAAATATTTGAGCCCCTTAGAAAGCACGTAAACGGCCCTATAAAGATCAATTCATTCTATCGCGGACCTGAATTAAATAAAGCGATCGGCGGAAGTGCCAATTCGCAACATTGTAAAGGCCAAGCGATGGATATTGATGATGTATATGGCTATATGAGTAATGCAGATATGTATGAATATATAAAAAATAATTTATCGTTCGACCAGATGATATGGGAATTCGGTAATTCTGATAACCCGGATTGGGTACATGTGAGTTATGTAAATGAAGAAGCTAATAGAAATAGATGTTTGTTAGCTTATAAAGATGAGAATAACAAAACAGCTTATAAAATAATATAATGAAACTATGGAAAATTGTCCTTTTTGCAGTAACTGTATTTGTAACTAGTTGTTCAATACAGAAAAAACCTAAATTACAAATTACACATGTCTTAGCTGTAACTCAGCAAGGTGACACATTAACTATACCTATTGATGTTATAAGACCTATTAACTATAGAATAATAAACTATAGC
>Ga0160423_10000785_pt1 | contig 26524 bp, 24 predicted proteins | sample CRUFie14St8metaG_FD_108191 | JGI IMG/M metagenome (GOLD analysis project Ga0160423, IMG submission 108191) | Marine microbial communities from the Costa Rica Dome - CRUD Field 142mm St8 metaG | ecosystem: Environmental > Aquatic > Marine > Oceanic > Photic zone | place: Costa Rica: the Eastern...
ATGTTTTAGCTGTAGATCTTCCAGGATGTGGTGATTCGTCCGATCCACCAAGACCATACACGGCTGAAAGCCTAGCAACCATTATCAGTAGTTCTTTAGATGACGTTTTGGGCGAGCATGTTTCTTTCGACTTAATAGCTTTCTCTTTTGGTGGTTTCCTATCTGGATTAATAGCCCATTTGCAGAAGCAACGTATTAACAGTGTTACACTTATCGGTTCACCAATATTAGGTTTGACGGGAGACGGTCCAGCAAATGATTTAATTGAAGTTCCGAAAGACCTTTCTGAGGTAGAAAAAAAACCTATGTATTTGCACAATTTGCGCCAATTGATGGTATATAAACCTGAATCAGCTGATGAGTTGGCGCTGACAATTCATATCGAAAATATGGCTAAAGCACGTCTCCGGTCGAGGGGTATTGCCCGTACCTCAATCCTGGCAGAAAGTTTGAAAAATCTTCCGTGTTCCTTGCACTGTCTTTTTGGTGAGAAAGATACGACGCTTTATCCGGGGCTAGATGGTATTGAAAAATATGTTAGGGATATTCATCCAAGCGCGTCTTTTGATATAGTTGAGAATGCGGGGCATTGGGTGCAGTTCGAGGCATCCGAAAAAGTAAATACGATTTTGAGCCAAATATTAAATAAAAATTAACTCTCATCAGGTAGTTGGCTGCGTGATTAAACAAACTAGAAAGCATTTCAAATGTTATTTTTTTCTAAACGTTCATGAATTCTAAAACGCAACAATGAGACAGCCCTGATTACCTTGTACTTTTCTGTTTAAAATCATTGGATAAGCTGGAAATTTTGAATGAAAACAACCGAAATAGTTTTGAACGGAGAAACCCGTTCAGTTTCCTCTGTGGAAGGCACCCCTCTAATCTATGTTTTACGTAATGACTTAAATCTTACTGGTGCCAAGTTAGGGTGCGGTTTAGAGCAATGCGGCGCTTGTATGGTTCTAGTAGATGGTGAACCAACTTTTAGCTGTACGCAAACAGTCGAGGAGTTTGAAGGTTGTGTGATAGAGACGATAGAAGGATTAGGAAATCCTGAGCAGCCTAGTCTGATTCAAAAAATATTTGCTGAAGAAAATGCCGCTCAATGCGGATACTGTACGGCAGGCGTCATAGTAAGTATTAGCGGTTTGTTTGCAAAGAACCCTAAACCTACAGATAAGCAAGTAAAAGAGGTTTTGTGCCGACATTTGTGCCGTTGCGGGTCTCACCCTCGAATTTTAGCTGCAATAGAGAAATTAAGAGGTGAAAAACGGGATGAATAAGCACGTGAGTTTAAGTGTTAATCCAAAAGTTAGCGACTGGCTAGAATTTCTACCTTCGGGAGGGGTTGTCCTCCACACTGGAAAAGTAAATATTGGTCAGCACATCACGTCAGCTTTGGTTCTTATTGCTGCCGAAGAGTTGAACATAAATCCCGATCAAATAGCGGTAGCACAAACGAGAACGGGCTCAAGCCCAAATGAGAACTACACCGTTGGCAGCCAATCGATGCAGCACTCCGGATATTCAATTAAAAAGGCAGCGGCTACAGCTAGGAACGAACTAACAGTGCGGGCAGCAAAATTTTTTAATGTAGCGATAGAGCAGATCAAAATTGAAGATGGCAACCTATTTATTGAGAAAACTAACCAAAGCATTTCTTACTGGGAATTGGTAAAGAACAATCCACTGGAATGTATCGTCGACGAGACTGTTGATGTAAAACATCACACTTTGCACCGACTGCAAGGGAAACATCATGTTGCAAGAGGAATGTGGGATATCGTTACCGGTAAATACGAGTTCATTCAAGACTTAAAACTCCCAAATATGTTGCATGCTCGCGTTATTCGTCCCCCGCAATATCATGCTAAGCTTAAAAATGTGGACGAAAAATTGGTCGATAAACTAGCAGAGGAGAACATTTATCTCGTCAGGGATGGAAGTTTCTTAGCCGTAGCAGCAAAGAGTGAATTTTCAGCAGTTAAAGCGGCTAGAAGAGTTGCGATGGCGGCTACCTGGCAAATAGAAAATAGTCTGGACCAAAGTGATATTTATGAGCTTCTAGTTAAGAATAAGAGGGATAGTTTGCTGGTTGAGAATGGTTGTGTTCCAAATACGAGTTCGGAAATTCCGCCACTCGATAAGACAAATATTCGAGGCGATATTATCCTTAACGCTACATATAAAAAACCTTACATTATGCATGGCACGATTGGACCATCAGCCGGTGCTGCTGTCTTTGATGGCCAAAAATTAACAGTTTGGACCCAGAACCAAGGTGTATATCCGCTGCAAGCAGCCGTTGCTGAGGCGTTGAGGCTTCAATTAGGCGACGTGCTAGTTCAATTTATCCCTGGCGCTGGTGTCTACGGGCATAGTGGAGCGGATGATGCGGCGTTTGATGCGGCACTAATTGCGAGACATTTAAAAAACTTCTCGATCTTATTGAAATGGACCAGAGAAGACGAACATTGTTGGGAACCATATGGTTCCGCAATGCTATGCAATTTGCAGGCGAGTGTGAACAGTAATGGCGAAATAACTAGTTGGTCCCATGAAACATTTTCGGACACTTTTTTGACCCGGCCGGTTAATGGAAAGGATCCGAGCTCACGCCTCTTGTCCACACATTATATGAAGCAGCCAAAACCATGGCCGGTAACGCCCCCAATGTTGACCGTGCATGGTGGTATCCATAGAAACATTGAGCCAATTTATAATTTTCCTCCGCCGCGATTGGTCAAACATAGGGTTTATGGTCTGCCTCTGCGAACTTCAGCACTGCGCGCATTGGGTGCCTTTGGAAATATCTTTGCTATCGAGTCGATGATGGACGAGCTTGCAGATGCAATACAATTGGATCCCTTCAAATTTCGTCTAAAGCATCTCAGCGACAGGCGAGGAAAAGAAACCTTGATTAGACTCAAAAAATTGGTGGATGATGACAAAGTTAATTTTCCGGAACAGACCGGTTTAGGAATTAGCTTTGCTCGTTATAAAAACTCGGCTGGTTATTGCGCCTTAGCGGCGCTTCTAAAGGTAAATGATGATGCAGAGATTGAACTAATAAAAATATTTTGTGTCGTTGATGTTGGCGAGGTCGTTGATAGTTCTGGGGTAAGATCGCAAGTTGAAGGCGGCATTGTGCAAGCGGCGAGCTGGAGCTTATACGAGCAAGTTAGCTATGATGCAAGCGGGATAATCAGTCGGGACTGGGATAAATATAAAATTATCTCCTTCGATAACATTCCAAAGTTTTGTATCGATATTGTGGATAGGCCAGGCTGCCCCTATCTCGGAGTTGGTGAAATAACAACCGGTCCAACATCTGCTGCTATAGCCAATGCTATACATAATGCCTTAGGACTTAGGTTGCGTCAGATGCCCTTTAGCAGTGAAGCGATCAAATCAGCAGCTCTTCTTAGCTAGAAAATTCAAGACCGAAGTTTAAGTAGCTTTAATGGGTGGCATCAGACATACTTTGGCTGTTGTCATAAATGTTAAATTCGATTTCTAGACCAACTTTAACGACAAAGTGATGGATGCTTTTTCTGATAGACCATCTGCGGTTATGTTTACAAAAACATAAACGTCTGTTGTGTCTGCACTACCTTATTAATTTCAAGTTCAAAGCCTGGCCACTTTTCATTCAATTTACTAGGAGAATTTTCAGCAAATTCTTGAAAACCCAATTAAGCTCCAGATAATTTATGTTTCCCGCTCACATTAATTTTACACTTTGGATAATAAATTCTTGCAAGGCTCACAAGATCCTTCTCGGCAAAGTTTTGGTATCCTCCTAATTCAATTTATTTTTGGGTCATCAATAAATCCTTTCAAGTGAAATTCAGGGTCGTCAGAATTTGTGCAAAGTTATTAGTTTATGTGAATGACTAACTATCCGAATAAAGAAAAAATTCTCTTATATTTTTTTAGCTATCGAAACAGGACTCGACACTTTTATCGCACAACTTCAGATATTTTGGTCTGTGGAGGTTTTTAAGTTGCTGATTGTTCTGAATAAATACCATTCAATTTTTTCATCTGTTCGTTGGCGGCTTGAGTGATAATCGAGAGTTGTGATTAGACAAAAAAATCTGTCTGCCGGTTTTTTCTAAGGTTCGCCTTCTGAAAATCTTTGCAAGGATAAAAATCTCTCCATCCTCATCTTGTTTTCTCTGAATGCTGATTAACTAGCGCTGGATACGTTATTGCAACCGAGATGTCAGGGCTATGTTTTAAATTACGCTTTTTTTGATGTATACAACTGACGTAAAATTACTTGTGTTGATTTTTGAGTGAAGGAATAACTAGATCAATCAGCACTGCTGCATGCTTGGAACAAATGTTCTGATTATTTAGAAGCAGACAATTACAGGTCTTTAGACGATATCTGGTGTACCCAGCTTTTTAGAACTGAAAAAGTTGGGTTTTTGTAACAATTGACCTCGCGTACTTATTTTCTTGCAAGAAGTCGTTCCGACAGTTTTAATAAGCAGAAGCTGGGTGGTTATTAATTAACTGTCTCACAGGAAAAAGGGAGATTACCATGAAATTTAAGTTAGGCATCAGTTTCGTCACCGCTGCAGGTATTGCGTTGATGAGTTCAGTTGCACAATCCGCGCCGGACGATAATAGTTTAGTTATAGCGTGGGGTTCTACTGGACCGATTGAGCATGTTGATAATTATGTCAATACAAATAGAACAGGTATTTGGTTTAGCAGGATGGTCTGGGACCAGCTCATTTATAGAGAGCCAAAAACTTTCGAGTATAAGCCGTTATTAGCGAAAAGTTGGAAGGCCTTATCCGACACCGTTTGGCGCTTTGAGCTTCGACAGGGTGTAAAATTTCATAACGGTGAAGCATTCGATGCCGACGATGTTGTTTATACACTAAACTGGATTTCTAATCCCAAAAACGGTGTTAAAGTTCAACGAAACGTTAATTGGATAAAGGAAGCTCGGAAAGTTGGGCCATTTACCGTTGACGTAGAAATGAAACGTCCGTTCCCGCAAGCTTTTGAATTTTTGTCGGGACCAATCACAATCTATCCTAATGAATACTATGCGAAAGTTGGACCTGACGGTATGCACAAAGCCCCCGTTGGTACAGGCCCAATGAAAGTCGTTTCTATCAAAACTGCCGAAGAGTATGTGTTTGAGAAGAACAAGGGCTACACATGGGGGTCACCGAAGGGTGAGGCTCAGGTAGACAAAATGATTGTGCGTGAAATAGCTGACGTGCAAACACAGATAGCAGAACTTTTAGCCGGAGGTATTGATATCACAGCTGATATTTCTGCAGACCACGTCACTCAAATAGGCGGAGTGCCTGGTTTCACAGCTTTACAGGCTGGTACAATGCGTACTGGCTACATCGGTTTCGATGCAGCGGGTCGTGGTAACCATGAGCCGGTAACTAAACTCAAAGTTCGGCAAGCGATGGCTCACGCGATTGATCGGAAAAGCTTGGTTAAAAACTTGATTCGTGGTGATGCCGGCGTCATCCATACACCTTGTTTCCCGACGCAATTCGGGTGTGATGTTAGCGCTGCTGTGAAATATGAATTTGATCAAGGTAAAGCCAAAAAACTATTGGCAGAGGCAGGATATCCAAACGGGTTTGATATCGATTTTTACACCTTCCGTCCTGCTGACTGGGCTGAGTCGGTCATGGGTGATCTAGCCAAGGTTGGAATTAAGGCTAAGCTGACCAAGTTGCCATATTTCGCTCTTCGCGATAAACAGAGGAAAGAAGGGACAACACCTATGTTCTTGATGGACTGGGGTTCCTACTCTATGAACGATATGTCGGCCATTACGTCGCACTTCTTCAAAAAAGGACCAGATGATTTTGCGTTGGACGATGATGTTGCAAAGTGGCTTGAAGCAGGCGATACAAACTCAGACCCTTCTGTTCGAAAAGCCAACTACGCCAAAGCGATCAAAAAGATCACTGGTCAAGTATATTGGTTGCCAATGTTCAACCACGTTCGGAACTATGGCTACAGAAAAGAATTGAAATTTATCCCTTACCAGGATGAAATTCCACGTTTCTGGCAGTATGGGTGGAAATAAACGCACCTCACATTTGTATCGAAATCTTGCTAGGGCGGGTTAACCCGCCCTAGCTTTATTAACAAGCCAGGGTTCTGGAATTATGGTTGCATATACTCTTAAGCGCGTCGTTGTCGCATTTTTAATTTTGTTGGTTGTTTCTGGCTTAACATTCTCATTATCTCACCTTTCGGCTGACCCAGCGTTGACCATCGCAGGGGAACAGGCGTCTGACGAAGATATTGAAGCTGTGCGGAAACTGTATGGCTTTGACAGACCGGTGGTAGAACAATATGTAAATTGGCTATCACGAGCTTTGCAAGGCGACTTTGGGAAAAGCTATCACTATAAAGCGCCAGTAGTGGAAATGATTTCTGGTCGAATTGGGACAACCATGACGTTGGGGTTTCTGGCGATAGCATTCGCACTTGTTGTATCAATACCGTTAGGCACTTTGGCGGCAATGCGACCTAACTCGCTTATAGACAGGTTTGCCCTTTTGCTGGCTGTATTCGGTCAAGCGCTACCTACATTTTGGTTTGCATTGATGATGATAATTGTTTTTGGGGTTTGGTTTAGGTGGCTCCCTATTTCGGGGAATACATCTTGGGCTCACTTTGTAATGCCTACTATCGCTTTAGGCTACTACGCGACCCCAGCCCTTATGCGTCTTACGCGTGCTGGAATGATTGAAGTTTTAAGTTCAGATTATATTCGTACAGCAAAAGCAAAGGGGCTTTTACCAATTTCGGTCTTGTTTAAGCACGCTCTGAGAAATGCGATAATACCCGTTGTAGCGTTGGCAGCCGTTTGGTTTGGATTCATGTTAGGGGGATCAATCGTTATAGAAACAATCTTTAATTTAAAGGGTATAGGATGGTTATCTTATGATGCCTTACTCCGTTCAGATTTACCAGTCGTGCAGGCTATTGTTCTTATTTTTGCCTCTTTTTATGTGATCCTCACCCTTCTCGCCGACCTTCTCAATGCATATTTGGACCCGAGGATCTCTGTCCGATGACAATTACACCTTCATTAACAAGAAGCCAGCAAACGGCCGAAGAAATTTTAGAACCAACGCCGATGACGAAATTGCGTCGGCGTATATTTAAAAATCATAGTTTCTTGATAGGAGCATTGATCTTACTCGTCATAATCGCAATCGCAGTCTTGGCGCCGTTTATTGCTCCTCATGACCCTTACGATCAAGATCTCGCGCGCCGATTAATGAACCCTTTTTGGCATGACAAGAAGACAGATGCTTTGTACGCGCTTGGTACAGATAAAGTAGGACGGGACTATCTTTCAAGACTTATTTATGGTGCCCAAATTTCATTGCTCATAGGTTTTCTTACAGTTTTAATTTCGGGAATTATAGGTACTGCTTTGGGCGTCATTGCTGGGTACTTTGGTGGCAGAGTAGATATGGTTGTAAATTTTATCATCAATACCCGATTAGCAATGCCGGTTTTTCTCGTAGCAATGGCTGCAGTTGTTGCTTTCGGCGCTTCAATCCATGTTGTTATTATGGTTTTGGGCTTATTTCTCTGGGATAGATTTGCTGTCGTGATGCGTAGTATCACAATGCAAGCAAGAGATTTAGATTACGTTACAGCTGCAAGGGCGATAGGTTGCTCAACACCCTACATTATCATTAGGGAAATTTTTCCAAATGTCCTCTCGTCGCTGACGGTTGTTGCTACTGTTGAAATGGCAAATGCTATTTTACTAGAGGCAGCTCTATCCTTTCTTGGTTTTGGGGTTCAAGCACCAACACCGAGTTGGGGTTTAATGCTAAATGAGGGAAGAGAATATATGTTTTTTTCACCGTGGTTATTGGCGTTACCTGGAACTGGTTTGTTCCTTTTAGTTTTATCGATAAACTTATTTGGGGATGGTCTGCGTGACGTGACATTGGAGCGAGAACGTTGATTGATAAAAAAGAAGTCGTCTTAGAGGTAAAAAATTTATCGATTGATATACCTGTAAGCCAGGGCGTCTTGCATGCTGTGGAGAACATAAATCTGCATGTCGGCCGGGGTGAAATTCTTTGTGTCGTTGGTGAATCTGGTTGTGGAAAATCTTTAACATCGCTCGCTATTATGGGATTGTTACCAAAGAATGCACAACGAACTGCCGAGAGATTAGAATTAAACAAGAAAGATTTACAAGAGCTGACAGAACGGCAGCTTGCGGATATACGAGGAAACCGGATGGCAATGATTTTTCAGGAGCCAATGACTAGCCTCAACCCTTCCTTCACAATCGAGAACCAGTTGCTAGAACCGCTGCTAAGGCATAAAGAGTTGAGTAAAGCTGACGCCCGAAATCAAGTCATTGAAATGCTTGAGCTAGTTGGTATAAAGCCAGCTGAGCCTCGTTTGCGTCAATATCCACATCAGTTATCTGGTGGCCTCCGGCAGCGGGTTATGATTGCTATGTCTCTACTTTGCAACCCTGATTTGATCATTGCAGATGAACCTACGACAGCCCTGGACGTTACAATTCAAGCGCAGATACTTGAATTGATGATGAGTTTGCAAGAAAAATTCAATACAGGCATATTATTCATTACCCACGACATGGGTGTTGTCGCCAATATTGCTGATCGCGTAGCGGTAATGTATGCAGGCCAAATCGTCGAAGAGGGACCCGTGTCTGAGATATTTAATAACCCGGCCCATCCATACACACGTGGATTGATGGGCTGTATCCCTGTTCCTGGCAAGGTTGGACAGGACAATCATCTTGGCACCATACCCGGAATGGTGCCGTCGGTTGTAAACGATTTTAAATCCTGTCGGTTTGGAGGCCGTTGGGATGAAAATTACAAAGAAAACTTTAAACCATGCCGGTTGACAGAGATGCCAAACAGCAGACGTTCATATGAAGTAAACTTAAATGAAAAACACCTTGTTCATTTCTGCTGTGATGAATGCCTCCATCTATCTGAACACTCCTTATTAGAAGGGTCCGGTTAATGTCAGACACTATGATATATGGATATGACTTGGTCAAAGAGTATTCTATTTCCCGTGGCATGTTTAAGCCTAAGGAACTCTTACGGGCAGTTGGCGGGGTGACATTACAAGTAAATAAGGGGGAGGTTTTAGGACTTGTGGGAGAATCCGGATGTGGTAAAACAACCCTAGCAAGGTTGATACTTGGAATGATACCACCAACAGCGGGGTCAGTCGAAATATCGGGCCAAAACATAAATAAATTGGCTCGACTAGAACGTGCTAAAACTATTCAGCCTATATTCCAAGACCCTTATTCATCGTTAAATCCATCTAAAACTATTGGATCAATTCTAACCTTACCTCTGCGTATTCAACGGGATAGAGAAAGTCACTCGTGGGAAAAGCGTGTAAGACAGACAATGGATCTGGTTGGATTAGCCCAGAGAATGTATAATCAATATCCTAATCAATTGTCTGGAGGACAACGTCAACGGGTTGCAATAGCGAGGGCGTTAATAACCCGTCCAGCAGTGGTGGTTTGTGACGAGCCCACCTCAGCTTTAGATGTTTCTGTACAATCACAAATTTTGAACTTGCTTAAAGATCTTAGAGAGGAACTTAATCTCACTTATGTTTTAATTAGCCATAATTTGGCAGTAGTCCAGCATATGGCCACGAGAGTTGCAGTAATGTATTTTGGTCATATTGTTGAGGAAGAAAAAACAAATATCCTTTTCGAAAGACCAAAGCACGAGTATACAAAAAAACTTTTAGGCTCTATCCTAGTGCCCGATCCGAATAAAAGAATCTTCAATAAAAAACAGTAATTCTAGAATGTTTGCAAAACCAAAATGGTAGCTTAAAGCCATTTGTCATTCTTCGGTCAAAAGTGAATACTCTCGGGGTTGCCTGTGTTCGGCAAAATTAAAAATGTTTTCCCGAATTTCTTGGCAACGGTCTAAATTTATCTCAGCGATAATTATTTGATCTTCAGGCCCCTGCGATCTAGCGATCACTTCGCCAGTTGGTGCTACTATTAAACTCCCTCCGATGAGTTCACACCCTTCTTCGAAGCCGGCTTTGGCGACTGCTACAGACCAAACGCCATTTTGATAGCAACCAGCTTGAATGCTTAGTTGATTATGGAAATACTGAAGATGATCGTGTTCTGGAGCTAAAGGGTAATGTAGAGGAGTATTATAGCCAAGCACAACAAGTTCGGCACCTTTTAGGCCCAAAACTCGCCAAGTCTCGGGCCATCGGCGGTCATTACAAATACACATACCAATTTTAGCACCTAACACATCGAATACTGGAAAGCCAAGGTTTCCCTTTTCAAAGTAATATTTTTCTAAATGTTGAAAGGGACGCCACTCTTGATTATCGCTATGACCAGGCAAGTGGATTTTCCTGTATTTACCTATAATTTCCCCAAAGTTATTTACCATAATGGCGGTATTGTATCGATGGCCGTCCGGTGTTAATTCGGCATAGCCAATGTGAAAAGCGATATTAAGTTTCTTGGATGCTTCAAATAATGGCAATACGTCCCTATTAGGCATTTCCCTTTCGAACATGTGGTCAAAATCTATTTTATTATCGGCCCACCAACGTGGAAAAAATGTAGTTAGTGCAAGTTCTGGAAATACTATTAGTTGCGCGCCGCGACTGGCTGCTTGATGCATAAGAGCAATCATACGGTTTACTGAAGACGCTCTTGTTTCATCTCGACTTATTGGACCAAGTTGGCCACCTGCAACAAGCATGTTTCGCATAAAACTTTTCCTCCAGAGGGCACATTGAATTGACATGTTCAACTTTGATCTAAATGATTTGCGACGTAAACCCAATTTCGATACGGGAGTTATTTACCCTATTGAGACAACTACAACTTTGAGTTACGCGACGTTTTTCTTATTCGCCATTGTTGGAGATAAATTGTAAAAACAATCTTGGGAGGTATGCTGATGTTAATAGGCATTGATCACATCGTGTTAAATTGCAAAGACGTGGAATATACTGCAGAATGGTACCAGAGAGTCCTCGGATTAAAACGTGAGGCATTTGGTCCAGAGAATCGGATTGCGCTCAAATTTGGCAATCAAAAGATAAACCTGCGGCCAATTGGAGCACAAGGCTGGTTGTCAGGAGAAAAAGAGGTAGCTGGCTCTGCCGATATTTGCTTTTTAACCAAAGAAACCCTTTCGTCAGTAGCTAGTCTTTTACGTGAAGAAGGCGTGGAAGTTATTCTAGGTCCTGTGGAGCGTACGGGCTCATTAGGGACCATGCATTCTATTTACTTCCGAGACCCTGAGGGAAGTTTACTGGAGATAGCATCCTATTCAGAAACGGAGATTCCTATGTAATCTCTAGATTATCGATAAACGCCGTCCCACTCACCAGTTGCATTCTCGACGCTGCCATCTTCTTTTACAACAGGACGGCGGAGTTCAAAGGCGGTCTCGGGAGTGATCACGCCATAATCCATATACCCCATTCGAGCTAATGGGCGCATGGCTGCGGTATTTACTATCCCCTCTTCTATAAAATTATCATCAATAAAAACTCCAATCACTTGTCCGATTATTAGAAAGTGACCTTTATCCCCATCATGCTCCACGTCTGGCATTGCTACGGTCTTCCAGTGCTTACATTCTAAAGCAGCTGGTGCTCTTGCAACTCTTGGTGGTTTAACAAATTGTGAAGGAGATGTTGCAAGATTTGCCAACGCGAATTCATCTGCTAAATAATCTACAGGCGCTGAGCTTATATTCATGCCCTCGCGAGTATCCCATGTTGAAATGGAACAAGTGAATTCCCCATTGTTTTCGATATTCTTCAAGCTGTCTTTCCTATCTACTGAGGAGAACATGACATAATTCGGATTGGCAGCGACAGCATTGAAAAAACTGTATGGCGCCAGATTTAAAACGCCGTTTTCAGAAACCGTCGCAATCCAGCCTATCGGCCGCGGTGCTACTAGTGCTTTGAATGGGTCGTGTTTCAATCCATGATCGTTATTAATGCAATCGTAATACATCGGTCCTCGCTTATTAGTGGGTAAATTATTGAAAAGGGTTAAACCAAGCAGATTTTAGAAGATATCAGGTTCATTAACAGTTACTCCATAATCGGTTTCTTAAAAGTCAGAGTCACAACCCTCTGGTGCTTGCTCAATGTGCTCGGAAAACATGTGACCGTATCTTACCTCAAACTGCGGTTTTTGAGAGCGTTGGTTTTGTTGTCTTCGCTGACCCTCGTTATCAGCTACTTCCATTTTAATCAAAAATTTTTCTGACATCTATAGTGACCATGTCACCCGGAATATATCCTATCTTTTGGGTTCTAATATTTACAACTAATTTTCCTCATTCAGCTATTGAAAACTCATCTTAAACCTCGATTTAAAAACAAGCTGCGGTCTTAATATGGCAACCGTGACGGCGTGCCTTTTAAAAACTATGATTATAGCTATGATAAGATTAATTTTGGTTTGATGTTTCTTTATCCGAGCAGATAAGACGATAAACTGTTGCTTGAATTTCCAATAAGTTTGGAAACAATTTCTTGTTTGGAGATGGGATATGAAGTCTCGTTTGTGCGAAAAACTTGGTATTGAATTTCCACTTTTTGCATTTAGTCATTGTCGTAATGTAGTTGTGGAAGTTTCTAAAGCTGGAGGTTTTGGCGTTTTAGGAGCCGTCGGTTTGGCGCCAGAAAATCTAGAACAGGAATTGAAATGGATAGATGAAAATATAGATGGAAAGCCGTATGGCATAGATTTGTTAATCCCTAGCAGAATGGATCATAAAAACGAAAATAGCCAAACGTCCGATGATCTGAAAGCATTAATACCAAAAGAGTATTATAACTTCGTGGACAATATCCTTGAGGCCCATGACTTAGAAACCGGTGACTTATGGTCGGGGAAGTATGGAATTGATTATACTCATAATATGCGCGAAGCGGGCGCCAACAAGCTTTTAGAAGTGGCATTTAGACATCCCATAACGTTATTTGTCAACGCTCTTGGTGTTCCTCCAAAATCGGTTGTTGAAAAGTGTCGAGATAAAAATATATTGGTTGGTGCTTTAACTGGAGCTCGGGAACACGCCGTAAAACATGTTGCTGCAGGCGTTGATATTCTTGTTGTTTCAGGTGCGGAAGCGGGTGGGCACTGCGGTGAAATTTCTACTATGGTCGTTGTCCCCGATGTAATTGACTCTGTAAAGTCCAACCAAGACATATTTATACTTGCCGCTGGTGGCATAGCAACGGGGGGGCAGATGGCAGCTTGTATGGCTATGGGCGCAGCAGGTGTATGGTGTGGCTCAGTTTGGTTAACTACGCCCGAAGCGGAGACAACACCAACCGTAAAAAAGAAAATGTTAGAGGCAAATGCTCGGAATACAGTACGTTCTAGAAGCAGAACAGGTAAACCAACCCGGCAACTTCAGTCTGCTTGGACAGATGCTTGGGCATCTCCAAATGCGTTGAAGCCTATGGAGATGCCTTTGCAAGGAGTGCTTGCGCGTCCCGCGATGGATAAAATTGATAGAAAAGCCTCAGCTGGTCACGAGGGTGCGGCGGCACTGTCGACCTACTACGTGGGACAGGCAGTCGGCTTGATGAATGAAGAAAAGTCTGTAAAAACGATTGTTTATGAATTTATGGAAGATTATGTTGAGGCAGTTGATCGCCTATCTAAAACTTTGAAATAAGCTAAGGCGTTTTCAGTGGACGGAAATCAGCGGAATAAAGTAGAGAGGTATACCGTCCGCTGCTATTATTACTAAAGAATTTGTAAATGAAACTCGATTAACGCGAGAGGCAATTGAAATGCCCGTTCTACGAGCGATTATGATCGAGCGTCCCGTCAATTCCATAACTGATTAGTAAGTAAATGAAAAAATGCAGAAAATGAAGGTCCAGGCTCAAGATGTTTAGATCGGACAGCGCGAAGATATCTAAATTGGCACCAAAGAATTTTTAGGTCGAAAAATGCTGGGGCACAGGGGCCTTTACTTTCTCGAAAAATATTTCCTTAATCTTGGTCTTGCTGAAACATGCAGGATCGCCGAACAGGCAACAAAGAATAATATAATACCATAATCGGTAGCAAGCATGTTCGTACGGTAGAAGAGGATAATTCCTGTAATCGTAAGAATTTTAATGAATATCTCGAGAAATTTTATGGGATATAATGCCTTTGTTCCACGAAATATATGAAGCAGTGTGAAATAGGCAAAAGCCAATAAAACAGCTACTCGCACCGATTGCCAACGGTGGTAGGGAATTGATTCAGCAGTTGAGACATGAAACGGAAAATATATTGTTATACCGGCAAATGCCCCTAAGGCGGCTAACACTGAGTAGACCGCTAGGAACAATAATAGAACTGTCGAAACAATACGGAGTATTCCCATTGTTATCACGTAACTTATTTATGTTTTTAGCCCTGTCCCTTAGTAACATAATTATGTGTAAAGTGCAAATTACGAAATTTTAATAAAGCCTGAGCAAATCCAAAGATATATTACGATTTCAAAATTTCTCTCGAATAAATCAAATATTATTGAGAGTAAAAAAAATCTACGGTATAAATTAAAGTAATAGTTTTACAGTCTTGGTGAATGAGTTCCATGCTTTAGAGCAGAGGCAAACGTATAGTTTTTAGGTTTTGGGGGGATCAGCGGATGAGCGTCAATGGGACGTCTAACTGCAGTCAGAATAACAATAAACAGTTGGACTACGATGTTATTATTATCGGTGCCGGTGTTGCAGGTCTTTATCAGTTACACTGTATGCGCGAGTTGGGATTAAGAGTAAAATCCTATGAAGCAGGAAGCGGTGTTGGTGGCACTTGGTATTGGAACCGCTATCCTGGGGCGAGGTTCGACTCGGAAAGTTGGACCTATGGATATTCATTTTCTAAAGAGCTTATGGACGAATGGGATTGGCAAGAGCATTTTTCCTCGCAACCAGAAAACGAACGCTATCTCAATTACGTAGCGGATAAATTTAATTTGCGGGAGGATATCCAATTTAATACTACCGTTACTGCTGCAAAATATCAGGAAGTTGACGGCTTCTGGGATATTATTTTGGATACAAAGGAGAAAGTTACTACACGATTTTTGATAACGGCAATAGGAATTTTGTCGGCGCCAGTTATGCCTAATATTGAGGGTATTCCTCAATTTAAAGGCCAGTCTTTCCATACCTATCACTGGCCAAAAGAAGAAATTGATTTCACCGGCAAGAATGTAGCGATAATAGGAACTGGAGCAACAGCCATACAGGCGATACAGGAAATAGCGAAGGATGCCGGCCAATTATCTGTATATCAGAGAAATCCTAACTGGTGTGCGCCTCTAAATAACGGAAAAATTTCCAAAGACGAGATGCAAGATATACGAGCACGTTATCCCGAAATTTTAGAAAGATGCAAAGAAACTCCTGGGTGTTATATACACTCAACTGATCCCAGAAAAACTTTGGAGACCTCTCCAGAGGACAGACAGGAATTTTGGGAAAAATTGTATGCAAGTCCAGGATTTGGTATTTGGCAAGGTAATTTTGACGATATGCTTGTGGATAGGGAAGCCAATGATTTGGCGAGTGAGTTTATCGCAAGTAAAATCAGACAGCGTGTAAAGGACCCAGTAACGGCGGAAAAACTGATCCCAAAAAATCATGGGTTTGGAACGCGACGTGTTCCACTGGAAACCCACTACTATGAAGTCTACAACCAAAGTAACGTTGAGCTTGTCGATATTAACGATACGCCGATTGAGCGCGTTACAGAAAACGGTATCTTGACTAGTGATCAGGAGCGTCACTTTGATATAATCATTTATGCGACTGGCTTCGACGCAATCACAGGCACTTTCGAAAGAATTGATATCGAAGGCGAGCAAGGTGCTAAGCTGAAAGAAGTCTGGAAAGATGGACCACAAACATATTTAGGTTTTTTGGTTCAAGGGTTCCCTAATATGTTTATGGCGATGGGGCCACACTCGGGGCTCGGTAATTACACGCGCACGGCTGAGTATAGTGTTGAGTGGATTACTGGAGTAATTAGGCATGCTATGGAGAAAGACTTTACTCGGGTCGCAGCTACTTCGGAGGGAGTTCGCGATTGGACAGATTATGTTTTAGGGTTAGGGGAAGACCTGTTGATGAACGAAATTGGGTCCTGGATGACTGGTGTCAACAATAATGTGGAAGGGAAAAAGGTGCCCAGGATTATGCGTTACAGTGGCGGTCATCCTGCCTTTAGAGATCACTGCGACAAAATAGCATCAGGAGGCTACAAGACGCTTAGTTGCAATTAACTTTATCACGAAGGCTATTATAACCGCTTAAAGTTATAAAGTACGAAATTAAAAAATTAATTGATAACGGCAGATTTACGTCTAATTAGATTACGTGCGGTTTTATGAACGTGCCTAATCGACTACATCATATAATTGTCGTCGAATTGTGGCTTCATATAAAGTAAGAAGCTCTGCTTGCGACTTAGCTCTGGCGAATAGAATGCCAACACGACTATCCGGACTCGGTTTAAGCTGATCGCCCACCGAGCTCAGGGCTACCCAACTTTCTAAAAATAAACTTTTTTTGTAGTGAATGTGATTAAAGTTTTGGTCTTTTGAGACGGATACAGTGTGACGCATTATTGGCACTCTAATATCGGGATTTTCTGCATCTCTGTATGACATACCTAAAAATGGCCGGACGTAGTTTTCAACGAATGGATATCCAGTGCTCAATTCGATTAGTCGACTATAAAGGTCTCCAGCGATTGCCCTTTTTCTATCAATTAGGTATGCTTTAGTTCCATCCCAAATAAATTGTGAATGTATTAAACCATCCTTGAGATTTAGATATTGGGCTAATTTTTCGACAGCATCGATGATTTGTTGTTGCATCTCAGATGGTGGATTGAAAATCACTCTGCTTGTATCAACAACAAAACTGTTAGCAGTGGAGTTTTCTTTTACAAAAAAGTTTTTAATAGCAGTCTGATTTTTTAAAAAAGCATTATGACTATATAAATCACCATCGATGAATCTTTCCACGATATATTCTTTTGTTAGGGATGTTTTTTTGGCAAGTTCAATGGCGTTATCAAATGTTTGTTGGTTATGGCTTCTTAACACAGTGATACCTTTTCCACTGTAGGAATCAACCGGTTTTATAATAACTGGATAATCCAATCTATTGTTGTTAATGTTTTGCGTTTCTGGTATCGGAAGGTTCAGTTTTTCCGCGATCGTCCTAAATTTTTGTTTATTATGTATCTCGTCTTCTATAGCTGGAGTTTCAATACCGGGAAAACGTCCACGATTGACAAAAGCACAAGATTTATAAGAACGATCCGTGCAACCCGGAACTAGATAGTCGAAGTTCTCTCTTTCTATTAAATCGTAAAGGGCCGTTGTGTCAGAGTAATCTATATTCCAAAAATTATTTGCAGATTTAGCAAGAGCATCAATTGGATTGCTGCCAACTACATGCACATCATGTCCAAGGTCTTGTAGCACAGAGTAAATTGGCGCTGACGAAAAGTTTGTGTCAACTAATAGTACTTTGGCCATGATAATATTTATCCTTTGGCATAAATTAATTTCCAAAACTCAAAAAATGATTCCGTGTTAGGTCTAATTAAAGTCTGTTTGAGCGCAAGATAGAATCGTATTGATAATATGCTCTTGGTCCTCTTTTTCTAGCTCCGGATAGATTGGTAAACACAAAACATTATTGGCACTCGTGTTTGCTACTGGGAGATTATCTTTTCTGGCGGAAGCGTGCTCTCGATACATCGGAAAGTCTGTAATCAGCGGATAAAAATATCGACGTGCGTTGATCCCATTCGTTTTCAACTTTTTGTATAAATTATCCCGGTTTAAAGCAAAACTGTTGTTAACAAGAATAGGGAAGTAGGAATAGTTAGACTTAGCAGCTATCTGTGGAATATAGGTAATGCCAACTATGGAGCTTAAGGCATCAATATATCTTTCAAATATAAGCTTGCGTTTATTGATAGCATCATCGACGTGTTTGAGTTGTAGTAATCCAAGTGCGGCGTTAAATTCGCTCATTTTGGCATTTATGCCGGCTACTTCAACGGTTGTTTCATCTACAAAACCAAAGTTTTTAAGGTTATCAATGCGTCGTTTCATGTTTTTATCATGACAGATAATGGCGCCACCTTCGAATGTATTGAACACCTTGGTTGCATGGAAGCTGAGTATAGAAATATCTCCATAGTTTAGTATGCTTCTTTTTTTATCTTTGACGCCAAAGGCATGTGCAGCGTCATAAATTATCTTTAAATTATTTATGTCGGCAATGCGTTTGATTTCTCCGACAGAGCATGGATTTCCATAACAATGCACAGGTAAGATTGCTGTCGTCTGAGGCGTGATGGCCGCTTCTATTTTTTCTGGGTTGATATTTAGAGTGTGAGGTTCAATGTCGACAAAAACGGGCCGTATACTATTCCATAGTAACGAATGCGAAGTGGCTACAAATGAATAGGGAGTGGTGATTACCTCGCCAGAAATTCTGAGCGCTTGCAGAGCTGATACCAAGGCTAGTGTTCCATTTGAAAATAAAGATACGTACGGAACGTCCAAGTAACTTGCTAAAGCGGACTCTAGTTGAGTGTGAAAAGGGCCATTGTTTGTTAGAGATTTGTTTTCCCAAATCTTTTCAAGGTATGGCAGAAATTCCTCAAGCTCAGGCAGATATGGTCGGGTAACCTCTATTGATCTATTTTTCAATTCCGTTTCCATTTTGCAAACCTGAACTTATGTAATTGTCGCAGAAAATTAATGGCAAGTCACCCCAACAGCAGTCAGTTTACCAAACTTTGTGATCTTTGGTTTACTGCATTTATTCTGTCTTTACGATGTTTCCATGCAAGCGCTTTAATTAAGCTTTTTACGTTATCTTTGAACTTTGGAAATTGATTGAAGATAGAGTAAGCTATTTGTTGGCGAGTGGGTTTATCCAACTCTAAATGACAAGTGATTAATCCAAGAAGTTCCGCATAGTTATCCGCCAGGTATTCCGAAGGCAAAAGACTTGTTACGTCGCCATAATTAATGGAAAAAACCGGTGTCCCATGTCCGATTGCGGTTGCAGCTGCACCACCACCACCCAATCGTTTTGTGTTGATAAGAAAATCAATCATGCTCAGGAACGTTTTTATTTCGACTATCGGTCCAAGACATTCTGCCCGCGGTCCACACATCTGACCTATCTTTGTAACGAGCTTATCTTCGCAACGACCAACAAGAAGAAATTTTATTCTTGGGTCTATTTGGAGTGTTTTATTTATGAATTCAATTTCATCAGGCCCAATCTCCCAATCTAAGCGATTACTCACAACAGCTAATAAAATTTCCTCCGCTTTGTATCCAAATTCGGATTTGCTAGTTGTTTTTTTACCTAATAAACTATCAACTTGCGCCGCTTGACTTACCATTTTTTTATATTTTTTTGGATCGATTTGTGCGTCTTCCAGTGCCTTGATTTGGGCCGAAGAAAGTTTTTCAAATACACTCACGAGTGAAGAAAAAGGCGAGGGAACGAGCATAGATGAAGTCGTGTAGATAAGTGATGGTATATAGCTCGCTATAAATTCTTGGAAAACATTGTAACCCCCGACATTAATCATAAAGCCAGGTTGTATTTTTTCTAGGGTTTCTAAAAAGTCCTCTAGTGAACTTTTTTTGAAATGATTTGCGGCTAAATTGTATACTGGGATCTCTTTTCCATCAAAATCCCAGATTCGAAGCCCTTCTGGAGTGTCAAGATAATTCCCTTTGATGGGCTCTATCACTGGCAATATATACTCGGGTGGATAGCACTGAATTTGCGCTATCAGTACCTCAAAGCCTAATTCTATAAGGGTTTCGTAAAGTTCTAATAAAAGAAATGTTGGTGAATGATTCGCGCTGAGAATTTGGCTTGAAACAAGTAAAATTGTTTTTTTATTCTGATTAACGTCGTACTTCAGAGTTAAGTCGGAATACTCATCTTTGAACTGCATAACAAAGGAATTGAATATTTTCGCTAACGGCTTATCGAAAGATATGTTTTTCCGAAACCCTATTGTGACTAAGTTATATATAAACGCGTTTTTATTTTTTAACCCTGAGATTTTATTAAAAACTTTGTGGATATAGTGGTCAATTTGTTCGTCGTGAAGATAGGATGCGTAAATACTCAAGTTAAAAATACTTAATGGGAGTTGTTGCTCTAAATTGTTCTCATGCGTCAGAAAGTTTTTAATCTGGTCTCGCACATAGGTCTTATTTGCTTGGGAAAGGTCTGCGATTCCATTCCGATTTTCAGCAATAGCTTGGCAATGATTATCTAGATCACCCTCTAATCGGAAAAGTGTATTGAAAGCTGATAATAATATATCCGACATTAAATTTCCCATTTTTGACGAACGTTACTTAACGCCTGTTTTGGTAGCAAGATATATGCCATTATTAACCAAGTTTTACATGTATTGGTTAGTAGTTGATGGAAGACTTTCGTATGGGTTTAATCTCTTGTGACAATACGTTGGAAGTTTCTTAAGGCAAATATAACTATGATTTGCTATCAAAATAAGTTGTTTCAGCTGTTGAGTTGGAAGGCGCAAATCGCTTATTCCCATCTCGTTGTATCGATCCGTTGCGACTCGTATTTCTAGCGACTGTTGAGTTTTTTAAAGGTGCTAAAATGACTGAGAAATTAATTCAAAAGTTTCTTGATAGCTATGATAGTGGCATAGTGGAAATCAAGTTGAGAGATCTTCTGCACTTGAAGGAAAAGGTATCCACGGACCCACGTATTCAGACTTTATTCCCACCGACAGAAATTGGAAGCATTACGCTGGTCGATCAGATAGTAATCCTTTGCCTCCTGAAAATTCTAAAACCATCTGTTATTTTAGAAATAGGAACATATCTCGGTTATACAACCTCATTATTAGCGATCAATACATCAGCCGCAAAAATTCTTTCGATAGACCTTCCCAATGATCACAACTCACGTACACTGAATATAGATGAAACCCAAATATTGGTTGATCCAGAGGTAAATGATAACTTTTTAAGGCATAAACAGGCTAATGAGGGAGAAAAATACCTTGAATATCTGGGGGATTCAGATAAAGCAAAGATCAAGTTGATTAAAAATGACTCGACTGAATTAGATTTCCCAACGGAGATTGGAACAATAGATTTTGCGTTCATTGATGGTGGGCATACGGAAGAGATAGTGGCAAGTGACACGAAGGGTGTTTTTTCCTGCATGAAAAAAGGTGTTATAGTGTGGCATGATTATAAATCTGGGATACATTCTGGCGTAACTAAATATTTACAAAAGCAAAGTTCATTAAAAATTTTCCACGTAAAAAATTCTCTCTGCGCTTTTTCTATAATCGGATTTTAAGGTCTTTTAAATGGAGCAGCGATTAAAAAGAATTTTGGACAAGTCGACATTTAATAACTTAATGCGACTTGATAATCGTTTGGCTTTTCTTCACCTCGCTGTCAGAATTTTTGTCGAGATTGGTCTAGTCGTTGGTTTAGCGCTCTCTTCCTCGAACTACACTATCATTGCTATTCTGATTTTGGCGATTGGATTTTGGCACAGTTTTTGGGGATATGCAGGTTACGCCCATGAGCTTTTTCATGGGCGGGTGTTCTCCTCTAAACGACTTAATAGAGCCTTGTTTGTATTTTCCACAGCTATCACCTTCAATAATAGGGCTTTCTTTATGAAGAGCCATTCCAGACATCACAATCAAACCTTTCATGAAAGTGATGAAGAGACATTCTCAATTCAACAATGGGATAGGTTGCATGTAATTCTATACTGCTTGGTGGATTTTCGATTAATATTTCGAAAGTTGGCATATACTTTTACAAATGCCGCCGGTTTTGTTCCTGATGAATATAAAATGATTAAAAGTTCAATTATTCGATCAGCACTCGAAATATTGACAATCAACACCCTGCTTTATGTCTTGATTTGGTTTTTAAGCGGCGACATATTTATTGCCTTTTATTTTTTTGTGGCGCAGTTCTCGTGTCAACTTCCAGCAAAAATGCTAGCCCAAGCCCAGCATTTAGGGTTGAAAAGTAGGGCTAAAGAAGGCCCATTTGGTCATTCCCGCACAATAATTCTCCCTCGTATACTGTCTTTTTTATATTCTAATATGAATTACCACTGTGAACATCACCTCTTGCCGGCTGTATCATATTACAATTTGCCGGCGGTTAACAAATTACTCAAAGATTCAGAAATACCATTCAATGAATGTGATGTTAGTTATTTTTTTGGAGACTTTTGGCATGATCTGGAAGCAAATGAGAACCGAATTTAGCCGCCGCTCGTTTAGGACGTATTAATTTCAAGATAGCATAAAAATTTTTTCGTAAGGAATGAATTTTAAATATGGTCGACCGATGTATGATATGTGGTGAGACAACCGCATATTTTTTTTCAAAGTCATATACGGCAAATAGATATTGGGATGCGTTGGATGTAAGTTACAATCGATGTGGCAACTGTGGATTCACTTTTTCTATAACACACCAACACTTGTCGGATGAAGAATGGGAACACATAAACGCGCGAGCGCATCATGCTGACGAAATTGACATAAAAACAAAAAGTATAGATATCAAGTCTTTAAGTTCGAATAAACCGCCTTATGGTCCTATGGCGTTTGCTCTTAATCTTTTAGTCAAAAACTCAATAATTTCATTAGAAAGTTCACTTGATTATGCATCGGGGTATGGAACCTTAGCTAAGCTTTTAAAGAAATATTATAATACAGAGATTCGTTGTTTTGATCCCTTCGTGCATGAGCCTGAACCACTTGTAGAATACATTTCATCTGGCGATCTGCGGCAGTATGGATTGGTTATCAATTCCGCTATGTTTGAGCATGTTAGAAAGCGAGAAGAACTTGAAAGGGTAAACGACCTTGTCGCAAAAAGTGGCATTCTAATGATACATACGGTTGTTTGTGAAAATATTCCAAAGGATCCAAATTGGTTTTATCTCACACCTATCGTCCACACAGCATTTCATACAAATAAAAGTATGAGTATATTGATGAAGCAGTGGGGTTATTCCAGCTCAATTTACTCACCCTTGGCCAAAAGCTGGTTTTTATTTAGAAAAGATTATGACCTTTTGTCCGCTTTACCATCACTAGTTCAAGATATAAATACTGAACTTCAAACAGAATTCTTTCTTCATAGAAATGGTTTTGTTGATTATTGGAAGGGTTTTTGAGGCAAAATGGTTGATGTTTTCTAGAAAAATTAACTTGTTAGGAGAAATTTGCTAGTGAAGCTGACAGATTTGATTAGTTCTGAACTAGAGTACTTTAGACCAATGCTTGAGCGGGATAAGCAATCGAGCTTCGAACAGAGAGAAATATGGCGAGGGGAGACAATTCGACAAAGACAAAAGAGGATCTCTCTTGAACTTTTCAAAATGCTTAATGGTACAGTAAAATATGGTCCCTTTAAGGGGCTTCGTTTAACACACAACCCTTGGTGGGGACAGTTAGACTTAGGATCGCAGTGTTTGGGGTTGTACGAAAAGGAAATATTAAAATTTATTGAAAATATAGAGGATGGCCAATTTACAAACTTTATCGATATAGGTGCGGCAGACGGTTACTATGCCGTTGGCTTACTCTCGACTGGTAAGATACCGCGCTCCATATGCTTTGAAAAAACAGATAAGGGAAGGGAAGCTATTTTTACCAATTGGAAAAATAATGGCGCTATCGGTCAGCTAGTTGTCAAGGCGAAGGCAAACTTTGAGAGTATAGCGACGTTGACAGAGCATGACTTAGAAAGATCACTTATTTTGATTGATATAGAGGGGGGTGAATTCGAGCTATTGAATAATGATACTATCCACAAATTTAGATATTCAAAGATTCTTCTAGAAATTCACAATTGGGTGACTGATTTCGAAGAAAAATATAAAAATTTATTAATAAGTTTGGATGAATTTTTCTGTATAAAAATTATCAAACGCGTAGACCGACAAGTTGATAACTATATGGAATTGAGAGACTTTACTGATGACAATAGACTTTTGCTGATTTCTGAGAGAAGACCATGCTTGATGCGATTTTTGGAATTGACGCCAAAGAGTAGACTTTAGAGATTTTGATCAGGAAGTTTATCTAATTAAGTAGGCACGGTGCATTGTGATCAAGACGGGGCCCTCAGAAAAAAGGCCTGAGAATATTGACTGGGCAAGTTTTTAAATAGGGGCCAGAGGGGTAGAAAGATGAAAGTTTATATAGCAGCCTATTTAGGTGCTTTTTTTACTTTTTGTTTGATGGACGGTATATGGCTCGGGATTATTGCGACAGAGTTTTATTTTGGAGCTATAGGGGACTTGTTACTCGAAAAGCCTAAGTGGTCTATGGCTGCCATTTTCTACATTGGCTACATTTTGGGAATAGTATACTTCGCTGTTAGGCCTGCACTAAAAACGAGGAACTTCGGACAGGTCCTTCGGGATGGCGCACTATTGGGTTTATTGGCTTACGCAACCTACGATATGACAAACATGGCAACTTTAAAGGGTTGGTCGCTGACAGTGTCTATCGTTGACATGATATGGGGCATGGTAATAACAGGCACTTCAGCTGCCGGTGGCTACATTGCTGCTCGACGTTTTGTCTAAGATGGCTTTTTGCGGTGCGATAATTAGGAAAATTGGAAGAGAATCGATGTCCAAACGTGTAGTTGGTTTTTTATCATGCTTTATTCTAATTTTACTAGGCGGATGCAAAGCAGAGCTGATTGAAACCAAGATTAAAACAAGTGATATAAAACGCGCAATTTTGCAAGGAATGACGACTGTTCCTTTTGAGACAAAGATAACGATCATGGGGGACTCCCAAGATACGCGGCAACAGATCAAGTCATTTGAAGAAATAATCGAACAATATGTTGAATTAGATGACGTTGAGATAGAAAAATCAATGATGGGAATGGACCTCCTGATAGAGGGGAATATCCCGCTGGTTCACGGTGAAGAATTGCCAAGAAATAGAACTGATCCTTGGGCTCTATTTATAAAGAAAAATAATGTAAAGGCTCTTTCAAAGTATTACCCTTATAGTTTGACCTTGTTGCCGACCCGAAATTTTGGGAGCTTTAAAAATAAATTCTCAGAACTTAATATCCTCCTAACGCCAAGTGCATCGCAACCAGTATCATTTAAAATGCGGAATAATGACAAGTCAGTAGTTAATGTATTCTCTGGTGGTGTAATGGTTAATGGCGAAGCTCATGCAATTTATACAGCCAACGTCACAAGAAAGCTTTCATTAACCATGAAGGATGGGGTTTACGATACAGCCTATCCAGTTATCTTCTTTCGATTAGATTAATTGAATGTTTTCTTCCCTTTGCATTAGTTTGATATGGAAAAGTAATGAAGAATATTAATCATTTGTTGCCAGGGTTTGAATTTCCAGAAACGGTCATTCAAGTTTCTGAAGAAGAACAAAGACATAAGCTCGGTTGCTGTGGCATAGATGGATCTATTTATGGCAATGAAGTTGATATCACTATGCTCGGTTTGCCGACGCTTGAAATATTAATGGCTGCTGATATCCCTGTCTTGGGAGCGGTTCACTTATTCCAAAGATTTCATCAAAATAGTCCGTTTGCTCTAGGGGAAGAAATCATCGTCAATGGCAATATTAGCGAAGTATTGCCGCATGAACGGGGGTGTATACTGAAGTGTGAATTTCAGTATACGGACCCAATGGGTAATGTTCGAGTTGAAGCGAAACGATCTGGAATTGTGCCAGTCGGTGCTAAGGCGAAATCCCACGAAAATTTTAGACCTTCGGAGCAATTAGAGGGTTTTCTTGAGAAAAACCGATATTTACTTAATCCGGAAAAGGTGGCTGACTTTAGCTCTGAAGCGGGAAATTTAATTCATTCCGATCCACAGGTCGCCAAACAACATGGGTTTCGTGCACCAATTGCAGCTGGGCTAATGGGACTTCATTTCTATCGAAAATTTATCGCGGAAAACTATGAAACTAAATCATTTGATCTACAGGTTTGGTTTCGGCGGCCAATGTTTTGGGATGATGAACTATCACTCGTTGTTAGGAAATTTAATTCCAAAAGGTTTGATATGCACCTACTGGGCGCCAATGGAAAGCCAGCGAGTAATTGCCAGCTAACACTATATTAATACTTGCCAAAATTCTTAAGCATGTTGAAATGTAGCTCGCACGATTGCGTCATTACGGAAAATTTTTGGGAAACAGCAAACTTCTGGAACTGGTATGTCAAATATAGAAACTGAAGACTTGAGCTTGGATGAGATATCCGAACTGGCCAAAACAGTATTTTCGAACAACGGTTGTGATGAAAATAATACAAATGCTCTGGCACGAACTGTAACTACAGCTGAGCGC
>Ga0160423_10000786_pt1 | contig 26473 bp, 19 predicted proteins | sample CRUFie14St8metaG_FD_108191 | JGI IMG/M metagenome (GOLD analysis project Ga0160423, IMG submission 108191) | Marine microbial communities from the Costa Rica Dome - CRUD Field 142mm St8 metaG | ecosystem: Environmental > Aquatic > Marine > Oceanic > Photic zone | place: Costa Rica: the Eastern...
AAGGGTATCTCATCTTCGCTCTGGGTGCACCAAACCCGGACAAAATCCCCGCATGTCGACCCACTGCCCCCCCATCCATGCCCTCCCCCGCCCCCGCAGCGACCCCCAGGATGTAGATGATGTGTCCATGGGCCGCGCGGATCGGGGCTCGTCGATCGCTCTTACCGGTCTAAGGCGGCGTAATGGTCCCCGTCGAGTTGATGTTCGAACCCCTCCACCCCGCGTGAGCCGCTCCCGCACTGTGTCAACAGCCAGTCGGTTACACACTGCACATTCAGATAACGCCCCGAAAGCGGAGAAAGCGGAGAAAAAAGGCGACAGGAGGGGCACGGGGACACCAGACAGACAGACCAAAACCCAAACCGAAGCATATTAAACAAGATAATATGTTATTTATTTATTATTGTGCTGCGTGCGGTGTTCAATCAGTTCGCTCAGATGGCGATGCTCTCCGGCAGGCTCGAGGGCAGCAGGTACTCGTATCCGTACCCCCTCTCCAGCTTTTGGTTTCTCTGCCTCATCCCCCGCTCGATCTCCCTGAGCTCCCTCCTGAAGTCCTCAGTGGCCTTGCGCTGGTACTCCAAGTCCATCGTCTCCATCTTGGGGTAGCCCAGGAAGACCTCCTCGTCCGAGAATTGGCTGAGGGCCCACGTCGCTGCGATGGACCGCGCGCAGCCCTTCGAGTTGGGCAGGTTGGCGAAGATGTCCGCTTCGGTGACTTCCCCCTTGCGCCTCGGCGGCGGCCGGCGCATCGTGAGCGGCCTGTTTGGCACGTAAGAGTAGTAGTCGAACTGGGAGAAGTTCACGGACGAGTGCATACACGAGGTCTGGAACATCACCATGGTACACAGCTTGGCGAGCTCCTTGATTGAGTCCACTGCGTCTGGCACCCCGTGGTAGTCCGGGTCCTCGTTCCAGTACCCGTTGAACTTCATGTCCCTGATGAGGTTCTGCACGTGCTGGTCCCTGCGAACGTGTAGGTCGCTGCCCTGGTAGTGCTGCGTGAGCACCGAGGTCGCGTACTTGCTGAGAGCGTTCCAAATCTTGAGCGAGTCGTCCCTCCAGTAGTAGTCGGGCAGCACGTTGCGGTCGGTGACCCCCCTCCTGCTCAGCATCTCGGGCAGGTCCAGGTGGTAGAGCCTGAAGTACGTGTACGCCTTGGCCATAATGTCGATGTGGCCGCCCTGGCCGATGGACAGGATCTTGTCACTCACCCCGTCCTTGGCAATCAGCGTGTTCCTTCCGATGGTGTTGATGGCGATCGTGTACTGCAGGTGCGGCTTGAGCAGCCTGAACACGGGGTGGTACGACGGCAGGTTCCTCTCCAGGGCGACGGCCCAGGGCTCCATCAGCAGGTGGCACGCGAAGAGGTGCGTCACCATCTCGTGGATGTTGGCGTCCGCGCACGTCAGGTGCATCTTGGCGAGGAGCCACTCCAAGGGCCGGTCCTTGGGGGTCCACACGGGGCCGCCATCCTGGTGGAGCTGGATGGCCAGGGTCTGAGGGAGACGTCCTCGCTGGCAAAGAGCAGGGCGACGGGGCACGCAACGTGGGCGCCAGGAGCTGTGGAGACGCCCTTCAGGATCTCGTAGTCCAGCAGAAAAATGTGCCCGGCTCGGATCTCCTGGTCCAGGGTTCTCCCCGGCGGCAGGAGCCCCGTGAGGGCCTCGTCGTCCACCTTCAATTTAGCAGGCAACGCGTCGCACCGCTTGAACCACAGCGGGTGGACCCCGTTCAGCAACTGCCTGCCGAGCTCTTCGTCCGTGTGCCACCTCTCCATGTGTCTCACGGGCTCCTGGGTGATGTACAGCGAGAAGTAGTCCTCCACTCTCCTCAAGTTGGAGTCTTGCATGTAGGTCTTCACCAACTTTTGGGACATGACGCCCTCCATGCTAATGGCGAGGAAGTCCTTGTGTTTGGGCACGGAGAATTGCTCCTCCTCCGGGAGGTCCGCGTGGGTTTCGCAGGTCAGGTGGTTGGGCAAATACGTCCCCGAGGTCCACGCATACTGCTCCCGCTTGTACTCAAAGTACTTGGCGTGGAGCTCACGGCACACCAGCTCGGCCTTCGCAGTCTTGGGGGCGTGGTCCCCCACTGCAAAGGCGAGCTCGCCCCTGCTTAGCCACTTCCACACGTAGAAGGTCGTCGTCCTCTTGCCGTGCCTCGGGGACTTGGAGGTGATCTGCAGCTTTCCCAGATTCCACTTGGCGCCCACAAAGAAGTCCAGCCTCGAGAGCCGCCTCCTCCAGCACTCCTGGCAGTCGTGGTGCACGAAGACATACAAGGGCTCCCCCACGTCCTCGTCGTACGTTACGAACCTGGACACGGTGTCGGCCTCAAAGTCGTAACCGCCGTTCTCAAGGAGCATCCTGGTGGTTGAGGCCTTAGTGCCCACCACCGTGACGTAGGCGTTACCGTGGATCCCGCTGAACATCACATGGGAGGTGTAGACGTTGATGATGTACTTGCAGGGGTTCTTGAACACTGGCCTCGGCGAGGACTTGAGAAGGCCGAGGCCCGTCCTCAAAAGGAATGAGGGTGCAGCGCCCGCGCAGGCCTCCCGCAGCCAGTTTACCGAGTTGTAGTCCAGGGGGCCGCAGGGCTCGATCAGGGAAAGGCATGGGGGCACCAAGGAGGGGCGGTCGAAGGAGGTCATCCGGGTCTCGTGGTCTACCAGCGGGGCAAAGAGGGTGACGATGCCAAGATCAAGGTACTCCTCGTCCCAGGCCTTACAGGGGTTGAAGACCTCGTGTGTCTCCGTCCTGGAGGCCTCCTTGAGCTGGATCTGCAGCCGGTACTTCACCAAACCCCCCTGCAGCCGGGTGCGGAACTCCCTGCGGAGGTAGTCACTGTTCCGCCTCTCCCTCCCTGCCGCCGCCACCGCCTCGGTGCTCAGGCCCCCCTCGCAGATCAACCTCTGGTCCTCTTCATCAGGCTTGAAGGGCTCGGGCTGAACCTCGGTGCCTGGGCCATCACCGTAGGGCACCAGCCGGAACTTGCAGTACCTGCGTCTGCCGTCCAAGCTCCAAAAATTCCTGCAAAAGTGGGAGTAGTAGTGGAGCTGGGTGTAGGTCTCCGGTCGCCGCCTGGCACCACCCACCAGCGCCATGGCCACGGCGGGATTCTCCGCCATATATGCGCGGGACCCGCCCTCTCTGGCGTACCTCAGCAATGTCGGGCCATTCATGTACGGCGGAAACTCTCCCGAGGAAAGGCTCAGGTCGAAGTCGCTCACATCCCTGTCGTGCCCAAACTTGATGGAGGCGCCCCTGGCGTCCAGGGAGGCGTCGTCCTCCGTGTTGAGGTTGTGGTGCCTAAACCTGAGGTGGAAACGCTTCCCCGGCTCGAAGAAGGCCGATGCAGGGATCTTGTCGTTCTGCAGGACCTGGAACATGCCGCACGCCCCCACCGAGGCCTCGGGAACCTTGTGAGCGTGCTTGCCGAGGAGCCCAAGGCGTGCCTTGGTCCTCAGCCTGCGCAGGCCCGCCTCGTCCTCGGGCATCGGGATGGGAAAGCAGGACTTCTGGTTCCTCACGAGGGTGCTCTTCCCGTAGACGCCCTCAAACCAGCGCTCCCAGTTGTTCTTCCAGCCATTGCTACCCTTGGTGAGCCTATTCAGCACGACCGTACTGTCCACTTCGGTCGACATTTCGACTAACCCCGCGTCCACCCCCTCCGCCTCAACCTTGCTCAGCGCGTGGAAGGACTTGAGGATGGCGGGCAGGTTCGAGTTGAAGTTCGGACGGATGAACCGGATCGCGGTCAGCACCGCACGCGCCGACTGAATCTGGATCACCAAATTGTAAAACACGTACGAGGCCAAGTGAACCAACTCCACCTTCTTGCTGCAGGTCCCAAAGTAGTGCAGAGCCTTGTGGGCCAGAAACAGGGCATACCCAGAAAGGATCCAAGACGACTTGAGCGAAACGACCTTGGAAAGGAAGCTGCGGTGCTGCAAGGCGTCCTTGCACTCGTAAATCACAAACCCAAAATTCATCATCATCATACAGGCCACCATGTCGTCAAACAAGAACTCGGTGAAGATGCCCCCAATGGCATCCAGGCTGGTCTCGCGGCAGGACCTTAGCATGAAAGTGCTGGACATCAGCACAAGGACGCTGCCGTGGAACAGGTAAGACTGTTTGTGAGAGTGGGAGAGCTCCTCCGCAAAATCAGACGGAGCCTGAACCTTCCTATTGTACACGGAGACCGCACGAACCTTCAAGTAGGCGATGATGATCAGGCTCAGCATCGCGGTGCCAATGCCAACCACGGCGACCGAGGTCAGGTGTTCCGAGTTGGCAAGGTTGGTCCCCGCAAAGAGGGGCTTCACGTACTGGGGCAGCTTGGACTCCCTCTGGTACGCAAGGCAAACCCAAGAGTCGATCAGGAAGGCCCACGTGGAAAGGGGCCACACCGCGCTCACAAACTGGGCAAGAGGCAAAGCCCTGCCGTTGATGGAGGCGAGCGCGGTGCCCATGATCACGGTGGTGAAAGCAATCACAAGACTGACGTAGAACAGAGACCGCTGCGTGTCAGTGCTGTGAGGAATCAGAGGCTCAACGATGTACCCTCCGCCAAACAAACCGTCATGGGGATAGAACGTGGGCAAGCCAGACGTAAAAAGTGAGCTGGCAACCGAAGCAAACATCAGGATCCCAATGCCGTGGAAGATCATCGTCCTCCTCACAGCCGTCCTGATCTTGTTTTGGATCACGATGGTGCTGGCAAGGTGGGACTTTGTGTTCTTGGGAATTCTCATGGCAATCGTCCAAGAGCTGATGGGTCCATCCACGTTGGCCAAGATGAACACGCAAACCAAGGGAAACAGAACGCGGAGAAAGACATTCACCACCCAGTACGTGCAGTGAATCCCTACCCTGTCGTCCGAGGTGAGTCCAACACCGTGCCAAGGCGAGGTGATCTCCAAGTTGGTCAGGACCTTCATCATGAAAGACTGCACGGCGACGGCCATGGTGATCAAAAAGTGAATTTTGGAAACAATCTTGGCCGTGTTCTTCTTGGCCAGCACCTCCTCCAGGGCGAGCACAAAGAGAAAGAGGACGCCGGCAAGCATCACGTCCAGAAATCTCGCGCGGTCCGCGCTCTCCTCCTTGCCGGGCGAAAACGCCAGGCGCTCCAAGAAGCCGCCGTAGGTCTTGCTGATGGAGCCCAAACCCGTTCCAGTAAAAACGTACCACACGTTGGACACGGTGGTGATCACAACCGCAAAGAGCATGCTGAAGTACTTTGCGCTCGAGGCCTGCCTCTTGGTCACGTACTTGGAGAAGATGGAGTACCGCATGACGGACTTCCACAGCAGCAGGTGGAGCTCAAAGGCCAGGGTGGCCGCATAGGGGAGCAGCACATAAACGCCCATCGCGTTGGGAACCACATTGTCAAAGAAGATGCCCTTGGTCAAAAAATAGGACACAATCAGCTTGTTCACGATCAGGATGATATTGGACTGGACCTTCCCCTGCCTCAGCCCTGGAACAGCGAACACGAAGATCACGGCTTGGGTGACAAAGAAGATCTTGGAGAAGGGGGCCACGCGGGAGCCAACAGAACCGGGGAGGAGCACGTCCGTGCTTGCAAAGCTCAAAGCGTAGGCGTACGCAGCGAAGGCATAGGACTCGAGCTCCAACAGACGGGAGAGCATCGACCTGTCCTTCTTCTCCGGGACGTTCCACAAGAAGCGCCTGTGGTGCTTTGGGATGGCCCAGAACTCCTCCCTGAACAGACTCAGCTTGTACAAGAGCCCGCCAAAGTCCACGGGGACGATGATCAGGGTCAGGTATTGGGCGGGCGTGAGCAAAACGCGAAACGTCAGCGTGCCGCCCATGAACGCCGTGAGGAACGACCCGTACACGCTCTCAAGGTGCTTCGCCAGCAAGATGTACCCGAGGCCAATGCAGAAGGGGCTGAGCCAGAACATGGCCAGTAGCGTCCTCTCCAGAGGGTTCAGTGGCGGGTCCTCCAGCTTCATCCACAGCTTGCTCACGATCTCCGGCTTGGCCTCGGACCCGTGCAGCGCGAGGTACGCAAAGAACGCGCAGGCCAGCACATAGTTGAACCCCTGCAGCACGTGAAAGGCAAGGACTTTAGGAGTGCCTTTCCTCGCCAGCGTATCTACATCTTGCTCTGTTTTGGGGCTCATTGCGCTTCCCTTTCCTGTTGAGGTCCGGGGTCGCGCCTTCGTGCCAGTCCAGTCAGCGCGGTAGGCGACGCGCTGGTTTCTCCCCTCCTGCTGTTTGGGCAAGGCCTGCGTTTTATTTTATTTAGCTGTTTCGAGGTTGCGAGCGTTTGTGAGCCTCTATTTTCCGCGCTGCGTGGCGGGAATTTCGCGAAACGATTCATCGCAATTTCATCCTTGAAAGTCCAAGATGGACCCCACGGGATATTTTCGTAAGAGGGCTCTTTTTCCCTCCCAAGGAAATCCTCACTGCCACTGGACCCAGGACCGTGACGGTTTCGGGTACGGAACGGTTGTGCCGCAGCGCACTCCCGACCGCAACGCTTGGTACGCCCAGTCGTTTGGTACGCCCAGGCACTTACCGAGCAGCGCAGCGTTTGGACAAAAATGGCGGCCACCACGGAGTCCTTCTCTCCCATGACGGACTCTCTTTTCCTGACCGCCCTGGTGCTGGCATCCATGTACGGGTACCACGCCCTTTGGACCAAGGTCACGAGCTTGTCTTTGTTCGCACCGCAGGTGAAGCCCTCGGAGGCCTCCCGCGGCAGGATATGGTGCTTCGCCTGGTCCGCGGTCTTCTTCCTCCTCTCGTCCTACTGGCCCGTGGCCAAGCTCCTGGGAATTAAGACCCCGGGAGAGGGCGAGTACGAGGACTTCTTGGTCACCGTGCTAGGCGGCGGGAAGTCCCTGCTCGCGCATCTCGGCAACAATGTGCTAGTGTTGAGGAGCATCTACCTGGCGGTGATGCCCTCCTGCCTCGAGGGGTCCCTGGCACAGGGCAAGGCCAGCCCCAAGACCGTGTCTTTGCTCTACTTCCTCCTGCCCCTGTCGCACGCCTGGCCCCTCGCCCACCAGTGCCCGATGTCCCTGCTAGGAGGCGGGTCCAAGATCAACGGCCAGTGGCTCCAGGACGGCTTCCTCGTCAGAGACGCCTTCACCCCCGAGCTCGACTTCTTGTACTGGTGCTCCTGCGCCCTTTACATCGTCGTGTACGCCGCCGTCGCCTTGGTCTCGATCCAGGGCGGGAGCGCCCTCGGCCCCTTCTTCGGCTTTGGCGGCGGCATGCCCAAGCAGGAGCAGCGTGAGCTCGGCGCTAGGTTCCTCAGGTTCTGGCTCAACGCCGCGGCCCTCGTGCTGGGTGGCTGGGTCCTGATCAACAACCATGGCGTTCCCGACCCCACCTCCCCTGGGGAGCACCTCCTGGAGCCCTTGGAGGGCGGAAACCCCAAGTTGTACTCCAAGACCTACGACCAGTACCAGATCTGGATCTGTTACATCTTACTCGGGGCCGCGCTCTTCAGGCACCTCAGGGACGACGGCGAGACCACCCACGCGACGTGGTGGACCAAAATCGACGCCCTCAACTGCCTCGCCGTGCCCACCTTTTTCTACGGAACGGCCTTCTACATAATCCACACGAAGCAGGGTCACATCCTGCACCCTTCGTGGAGGGAGCACGGGTCGCCCAAGGCCGCCACGTGGCTGTGGGACCGCATGGCTATGCTGAGCACCGTCAACTTCACGGTGGTGAACACAAACCTTCACGTGCTCACCGTCATCGGGCACCTCCCAAAGGTGCTGTATAAGCCCTTTGAGACATGCGCCAAGAACGTCAGGACCAACTTGGTCTTCCACGGGCTGCTGGTGCTGTGCTGGAGCGGGTTCTGGTGCTACGCCGCCTGCTGTGGGCTCACCGTTCCCTTTGAGTTCCTGGGGCTGAAGCAGGCCCTGAGCCACCCGCCCATCCACCACTGCAGCGTGAAGTACACCGTGCTCACCCACGTGTCGCACGTGTTAAGCGGCGTCATCATGGCATCCTTCGGGCACGTCGTGTGCGAGCTGGAGCTCTACCTCAAGGAGAACTTCTCCGCCGGCCTCAACCTGCAGCCCTTTTCCTCCTTCTGGACGAAGGCTCTCTACGCCAGCGCGCTGTTCTCGGTGACTTGCGTCCATATGCAGGTCATCCCGGCGTGCCACGAGCCCGTCGCGGAGGGGATGGATCTCACCCTGTACAAGGCCGCCTCCGCCGCGTCTCTGGCCACCCTCGCCCTGTTCAGGTTTGCGGGGGGGGCCTTTTTCCTCAACTACATCATCAAGGCCAGCAAGTTCTACGGCACCCAGCACGCCAAGGGAGAGTGAGTGATGGAGCGAGAGAGAGGCGTGGAACAGCTATCATGAATAAATAATGATCAACAACTGATGTTGTGAACTGTGAGTACACTCGACGCAACCCGAATGAGCCCCTTCCCTTCAGGTTCTTCTCTCCTCCCCCTGCAGGCCCCCTGCAGCAGCAGCAGCAGATCGATTGCAAAGATCTTCAGCAGCTGGGGGAGGGTGGTGCCTCAGAGGTTGAGTGAGTCGAGGAGGACGGAGTGGCAATGCAGTGGGTGTTGGGACAGCGTGGTCGCGCCGCGTGGCGGGTGTTTTCTTCAAGCCATGCTCGTGTCGGTGTTCCCCTCGTGCAGTCGCGCGGGTTCGACCACCTGGAGCGCAAGAGGCTGCAGAAGGGCTACTTCTTCGAGCTGAACGAGATGCGGGACTCGGGCGGGAAGGTCGTCGCCAGCTCCCAGGGTCTCGTGCCCGTCCAAAGGGCCCGCCCCTTCCCCTCGGGGGTCTCCGCCACCCACGTGGACCCCACCCTCGCCACGCGGGACTTGCGCGACCTCGTGTCCTCCGCACCCGCCACCGTCGTCGGCGTGTACTTTAGGGAGAACGCCGTGGCCCACCTTAGGTCCTGGACGGAGCCGCTGAGCTCAAAGGGAGCGAGAACAATGGAGGTGTGTTGCGTGGAGTCCCTGCTGTTTAGGGCCGGACCGCTGCGGAGTTTGGTGCTGAGGGGCCTGAGGGCCAACGCGAAGAAGAGGCTTCAGGGAAAGAACCTTGGGACTGTGGAGAGTGTGGCCTGCTTTGGCAACCTGAGGGACTTTCAGCGAGACCTCGGGATAGAGAACAGGCTCGCGGCGTACTGCTTCTTGGTGGACTCCTCGGGCAACGTGAGGTGGCGGGGATCGGGGGAGGCCTCCGATGCCGAGGTCAGGTCGTTGTGGGGGGCGGCTCAGGCCCTGGAGAGCGAGGAGGCGGGCGCGCGGCGGCGGTGATAGCCCCGGGAGAAAGAATCACTACCACAAATCATTTTTATTATCCACCGGCCGGGGCGTAGGTTCGCACCCTCAGGCCCTTCCTCCTGGCGTAGTCCGCGTCCATGGGGCAACCCGTCGCAGAGCAGCCCAGCATCGGCGGCCCCTTGGTGCTGGCCACGCTCCCGGCGATCGCTTCGCTGACCTCCTCCAGCTTCAGGTGCCTTTGGTACGGTGTCATCTGACGTGGTGGCGAAGAGGGCGTTAGCGAGTCAGGTCAGTCCGGACTACTGAGTGTTCAGTCTCGTGTACAAAAAATCGCGGCGACCCACCTCCCTGAGCTCATCGGTGTCGAAAGCCTCCACGATGGTTCCCCCGTGCCTCGGGACCCCCCTCCTGACGTGGTCCGTCGGGTATTGGCCGAAGACCCGGGCCAGCTCAGCGTTTAGGGGGGAGTGAGGGCACCCGATCACCCCCACGGCGGGGATCCCGCCCACCCTGCCCTGGCCGTGGACCTCGACCACCGGGACGCCCTCCCTCGTCCTGTCCCCGACCCAGTCGAGGTACTCGAGCCACGTGTATGCCTGCCTCCCCGACCTCGAGTTGTACTCCGGCCGCCACACCGCGTAGCCGAGCGCGGAGAGCTTCTGGGTCACGCGGTCCGCGATGTGCAGGTTCACCTCCCTCTCCCCCGGCGCCCCCGTGTCCCCTCCGGGGTCGATCCAGTGCCCGCCCACCACCGCCACCTCCCTCTTGGGCCTCTTTGAGGGCACTCCCCCCTTCCCCGGCTGGGCCTCCCCCCCCGGCTGGGCCTCCCCCCCCGGCTGGGCCTCCCCCGCCTGCAGGCCGAGGTCCGGGGTGAACTCCACCCTCCTGGGCCTCGCGGCGAGAAAGTCGTAGTGCGTCCTCTCCGGGTGCGACAGGACGGGATCCCTAGCCCAAAAGGAGAGTTCGTGCCTCAGGGCGGCCCCTCGGACGCTCAGGGAGGAGGACGCAACGCCCACCGCGCGGCCGCCCAACAAGAGCCGCGGGTGGAGGTTGAAGTCGATCCTAGCGGACGCGCCGCCCCCGGCGCACAGCCGGCCCGAGACGCAGAACCCTACGGGCGTCCTGAGCCTCGCCCTGGCCTCCAGCCCGGGCGCTGGACCTGATCCGGAGGGCCGAGCCCTCACCTCGCACTCCAGGGACCCAAGGTCCACCCTGCCGCCCACCTTTTTGGTCAACCCGGCAGGCCAGACCTTCCTCGCCCGCAGGAACCACCTCCCCCCGCCCTCGAGGCCGATCCCGGCACACGACGTGCTCTCCCGGTTCCACAGCTCCACGCCGCGAAGGACGCCCAACGCCCCCGCCCCCGAGGCAATCGCGCCGGACCCGCCCCCGACCTCGAGAGACCCGCCCAGCGAGACCGCCAGCCGAGAACCGCTTTCCGCCAGGTCCCGGAATGCCCTGGCCCTTGCGTCTGCCCTGAGTCTTAGAGGTTGTCTCGCGGTCTCGCCCCTAAGACTACGTTCGCTTTTTGATGATCGGTCCACCTCGTCCACGCAACTCACCTTGAGCAGCCACGACGGGTGGAGACCTTTGGGCTTGGAGAGCTCCCTTGAGCCCGCGCTCGGGTCCAGGAGTCCGTCCCCGGCGACGGGCGCGAGGAGGTCAATTGGCGGCCTGGATCCCGCGCCCTCGCACGCCTTAGCCTCCGCACTAACATCATCGATGGCCCCCCTGAAACAGCAGTACCCGCCCCCCCACTCCCCTCCCCTCCCTGGGCTGCCGTGTTTGCCTTGGTTGGCTGGAGACCTGGACCCCCCAAGCAACACGATCTTAGATGGTAAAAGAGGATCTTAGGCGGTTCCTGGGGATATAATGCGAGACGTAGACCTAGGCGTGCGCCGCGCAAGACCTCGCCCTCCCTTCTTTCCCCGCGAGGCTCCGCTACGACAACCGAATCGACAACGCAAGCCACTTCCTGTCTGTCCCAGCTTCCTGGGTTCAAGAACTGGATAAATCCATTTGAGATCCTTCTGTGTTGTCCTTTTCGGATCCTTTTTGATGCCCAAGCGAATGGCTCGGGGGGCACGGGGGAGGGGGACGAGCGGAACCTTTTTTTTTTTTGGCTGCTGGGTGGATAAAGCGTTTCACTCACAGGACAACACGAGTGGGAAGACGCACTTACTTTCGATTCCCTTGTGGCGGCGGGGGAAAGTGAACACAGAGAGAAGGTACACACACACAGGAGCACCTTGACCTTTGAAGAGACCTCGGCGCGCGGGGGGCTTTTTTCGATCGGGGCGCCTCTCCCTCAGCCTCTGAAGAAGAAACCTTGTACACACATACATACATACATACATACATACATACATACATACATCTTGTTGTACTCGTCGCACTTGACGCGACGACGACGATGGGTGACAGCAATGTTGACTTCATGGACTACACCCGGTTGGGGAGCAAGAAGTTCTTGCGCCAGGACGAGACCCTCCTCCGTAGCATCTTTTACCAGATGCTACGGTCCCACAACGTGAAGCTGGCGAACAAGGCAGAGGTCGTATTCGCGCTGAGCCAGGCGTGGTGCAGCAGCAAGGAGACGGACGACTTCGACGAGCTGGAGAAGTACTTGGTAAACCTAACGCCCGAGGAGAGCCTGATGATCGCCTCGACCTTCTCGAACATGCTCAACCTGCACAACCTGAGCGAGGACGTCCAGTCCTCCCAGCAGGAGCTGGCGGAGCGGATCGGCGAGGTGACCAGGGAGCGCGGCACCAGGAGCACCGACGAGACCTTCGCCCGACTTATCAAGGAGGGCAAGTCCGACCCCAAGGGGGACGCCATCTACAAGGCGCTGTGCGAGCAGAAGATCACGCTGGTGATCACGGCGCACCCCACGCAGGCGCTGAGGAGGTCCCTGCTGAAGAAGAACGCCGACATCAGGAAGACCCTGACCGCTCTACACAGTAACGTCAAGATGAACCAGTTCGAGAAGACGGACATGTTGGACTTCATCCAGAGCAACATCGAGGCCGCCTTCAGGACGGACGAGCTCTCGAGGAAGAAGCCCCTGCCCCAGGACGAGATGAGGCACGGCCTCTCTTACTTTCAGGAGACCATCTTCCACGGCGCTGCCAAATACCTCAGGAGGCTGGACACCGCGCTGCAGTCCATCGGCCAGCCCGCGCTTCCCCTGGACCACTCCGTGCTGAGCTTTGGGTCTTGGATGGGTGGCGACAGGGACGGGAACCCCTTCGTCACCGCGGACTGCACGAGGGACGTGGTGATCCTGGCGAGGACCGCGGCCTGCGACCTGTACTTTGGGGAGATTGAGAAGCTCATGTTCGACCTCAGCATGTGGAGGTGCAACGACGAGCTTGCGGCGTACTGCGACAGGAAGCTGGCGGAGAGGTCGTACACCCTGTCCGAGGAGCACCTCTCGTTCGAGAGGAAGAGGAGGAACTACTGCGATTTTTGGAGGCCGGTGAGCAGGCACCAGCCGTACCGGATGGTCCTGGAGGACATCAGGGACAGGCTGCACGACACGAGGGAGGCCCTGCACACCTGCCTGAGCAACGACGATTCCGTCGTGGACTTTTTGAGCGGCCAAAACGCGTACATCGAGGAGAGCGAGATCCTGGAGCCCCTGCTGATGCTCCATGGGAGCCTCTGCGACACGGGCGACACGGTGGTGGCCAACGCGAGGCTGAAGGACCTGATCAGGCAGATCAACACCTTTGGCTTGGGCTTGATCAGGCTGGACATCAGGCAGGAGGCCGAGAGGCACGCGGACACCATGAACGAGATCACCACCTTTTTGGGCTTGGGGTCCTACAAGGACTGGGACGAGGACAAGAAGGTGAAGTTCCTGCTGAGTGAGCTGGAGAGCAAGAGGCCGCTGCTCCCAAGGACGAGGAAGTACACCGAGGAGGCGAGGGAGTGCCTGAACACCTTCAAGATCATCTCAGAGATGCCCAGGTCGTCGCTGGGAAACTACGTGATCTCCATGGCCACCTCCGCGTCGGACGTCCTGTCCGTGCTGCTGCTGCAGAAGGAGGCAAACGTCAAGGACCTCCTGCACGTCGTACCGCTGTTCGAGCGTCTGCAGGACCTGAGCGAGGCCCCGAAGACCCTCAGAAAGCTCTGCTCGTGCGAATGGTTCCTAAGCCACATCAACGGCAGTCAGGAGTGCATGCTGGGGTACTCGGACTCCGGGAAGGACGCCGGCAGGCTGGCTGCAGCGTACGCGCTCTACCGTGCCCAGGTCGACCTCACAGAGGTCGCCAATGAGTTTGGCGTCGCCCTGACCTTCTTCCACGGAAGGGGCGGGACGGTGGGCAGGGGCGGCGGACCCCTCCACCTTGCGATCCGGTCCCAGCCCGCTGGCACCATCAACGGCAACCTGAGGATTACCGTGCAGGGCGAGATCATTGAGCAGTCCTTTGCGGACACCAACGTGTGCTTCAGGACGCTCGACCTGTACACTTCCGCCACTCTGGAGCACTCGCTGGACGCGCCCCCCGTGCCCAAGCAGGAGTGGAAGGACCTGATGGAGGACCTGAGCCGCGTGTCTTGCGACAAGTTCAGGAGCGTGGTGTACAAGGACCCAAGGTTCATCAAGTACTTCAAGACCGCTACGCCGGAGACGGAGATCGGCAGGATGAACATCGGGAGCAGGCCGACCAAGCGAAAGCAGAACGCCGGGATCGAGTCCCTCCGCGCGATCCCTTGGGTCTTCGCGTGGACCCAAACGAGGTTCGGGTTGCCCGTCTGGCTCGGCATTGGCACCGCCCTGCAGGAGGCCATCTCCGCTGGCAAGCTGGAGACCCTGCGGGAGATGTACCGCGAGTGGCCCTTCTTCGAGGTCACCATCGACCTGGTGGAGATGGTCCTGGCCAAGCTCGACCCCGCCATCGCCGAGTACTACGAGAAGAGGCTTATCCGCAAGGAGGAGGTGGGCACGCTGGGCGACGAGCTCAGGGCCATGTTCGAGGAGACCAAGTCCCTGCTGCTCAAAGTTGCGGGCCACGAGGGTCTCCTCGTTTCCCCAAAGACCGCCACCCTGCAGGAGAAGATCCGCCTCCGCGCGCCATACATCACCCCGCTCAACATCCTGCAGGTCATCCACCTGAAGAACATGCGCGAGTACCAAGAGGCCAGGGAGGAGGAGAAGACCAACTTCAAGCCCAAGGACCCGGACATGGTGGCGCTGCTGCAGTTGAACGGGGACCCGAGCAGGCCGCTGTACCTCGCGGCAGTGGAGGACACCGTCACCATCACCATGAAGGGGATCGCGTCGGGAATGCAGAACACGGGGTGAGGGAGAGTGCGCGGGGTCGCACCTCTAGGAGCGCGCTCGTCGTCGTTCGTTGTAGTTGTTTGTTTGTTTGCTGTAATACCAAGTCAAGAAGAAAAGAAGTTTAGGGCACCTCGAAGTTCTGGGAGGTGAGGCAGCTGTCGTCCTGCGGCAGAGAAAGGCCGACCTTCTTTGTGATGTCCGGCAGCTTCTTCGAGTTCGCCCGCTGCGCGATTGCCCGCAAGAGTTGCGCGTTGGGCTTGGTGGGAAACCCGGACGGGATGACGGGGTCGAACACCCCGAGCGGGTCCATCTGCGGTCCCTTGGACTTGCCAAGCGCCAGCGCGATGTCCTTCCACGCGATTTCCTCCCCGGCCCTGCCGGCGTGCTCCGCGTACTCCTGTTCGCAGCGAGCGGCGGAGAGAGACAGAGACGGAGACAGAGAGAATGTCAGCGAGGGGGCATGAGGTAGAGTTGTCATGGGGTGAGAGCCTCACCTCCGCCGTCCCCAGGACGCCGTGGACGTAGGTGGTGATGAACTCCACGAGCTGGTACACCACGCGTGGCTCGTGGTCCTCGGAACCCATCTCCTTTAACAGGTCCGAGACCGCCCTCGCGACGGAGGGGGCGTGGCCAGGCGTCACCCCGTGGGAGGTCGAGGTCCCGGGCCCTGAAGCGTGAGGGAGGACCATGTCGAGGCCGCCCTCCCCGCCCTCCACACCCGCCCCACCAGAGGGAACGTCCTCCGCCATGATCCGGGGAGCTGGGCAAGCTTTTCCCGGGAAAGCTGGGGAAATGAACGAGGTCCTCTTGGGTGCATGCCGAGGTCGATCACGAGGGACGACAATGTGGAGAAGGCCGGGGGTCGCTCATCGTGATTGGGAAAAGGTGTTTACTTTAATCGTCAGGACCCGCCGGTCTTCTTTTGCCTCTTCCCGGGCCTCACGAGCTGTTTCAGCGCCACGGCCGGGTCAATGTCCCAGCTTTCCACGTGCTCGACCATCCTGTTCTGAGCGTTGAACACATGTTTTGTGCCGCCGCTGGCACTCAGGGAGGGCCTCCACGGCAGGCCAAGCTCGCACCTGAAGCTCCACTTGGTCTGCACGACGCCGTCCGCCTCCGAGGCGTCGAAAGCGGTCACAGTGAGGCGAACGTCCCTCATGAAAGAGCCCAAGTTGTCCAGGTTCTTCTTAAACCTGCGAGCCAGGGAGAGGGAAGGCGGGAAGAGGATGGTGAAAGAGTTCCCTCAGGTGGTCAGCGAGGAGAGAGAAGAGGGGCGTGGGGGGTCCGCGGTTGGCGCTCACCTGCTGACGCCCCGGAATGATACGAAGGGGTCGGCGAACTCACAGTCCTCCTGGTACAGCGGGATGTCCATCTGGCCCGTCACGAAGTAGGCCCTGTCGTAGTCCTCTCGCAACCGATCGACGGCCTCCGCGAAGGAGGCTGGTCCCGCCTCCTCGGAGGAGGCGGACGAGGACGCGTCAAACGAACCTCGTTTTCTGAAGAGCGCGGTGACGTCGCCGAAGGCCTCGCTGGCATACCAAGCCAGCCGGGTCGGCAGATCTGTGTCCGCCGTGGGGGCGTCCCTCTCCCGCTCCCCACCAGGACCCGGCTTTTTCGCCCCCCGCCCCCTGGTGACATCCCCTCGGTCCCCTCGGCGAGGCCGCACCAAGAGCCTTCCCCCCGCCCCCCGCCTCAACGTCACTCTCGTCCTCGCGATCTCCATCCTCATCGCCTGAGGATCCTCCCGCTCTTCTGATCTTGGTGCGAGATTTTGTGCGGTGCCTCATCGCCAGTTGGAAAGGGTCGGTCAGTGAAACGTGTGTGGAAGAGGTCGGGGTGTGAATTCTTATCATCATCATGTCAGCAGCGGAGGAGGAGGGGGTTCCGATTCTAGAGACGGCGAGCCATGGCGGCTCCAGCGGTGGCTCCTGCCCCGGTTCCCCAAGTGGTTTCCGCCACCGCCGGCGTTCCGTGGACCCCCCTGGTTTCATCCGCACCTTTGGACTCGATAGGCTGTACTCCTGGCCCAAAAAAACAGAGCACTTGTTTATACACGAGTGCGAGCACTGCAACACGAGAGACGTGGTGAGGATCCGGGGGAAAGATCAGGTCGATCATGCCCTCGCCTCAGGGGAGGAGGTCGAACACGAACACTACGTCGGGGGGTACCGTTACAGGCACAAGCACAAGGACCCGCACGAGGCGCACGACCTACACGGCAAGGGCCACGGTTACCACTATGATGGCAAGGGGAGGGGAGGGGCAAAGGTAGCGGCCGCTGCCGTGCTCTGCGCCAGTCTCGTCGCCCTCGCCCTCGGAACGTACCTCGCCCTTGGAGGAAAAACCTTCGAGGGTATGCCCTACCCGGTCCCGCTGCTCGCCCGGGCCGCCGTCCCCGCGCTCGTCTTCTGTGGCTTGGCCTTCGCCCTCGCCTCCGGGTCCTACTTTGCGATCGCCGCCTTTTACGGCGACGGTCACCGCCGCGACGGCGTGGAAGGCCGGGACGGGGGACCCCACTTCGCCCTGATGTGCGTCTCCCATGCCCTCTCTGCGTGGGAGGACAGGATGTGGCAGTTCGCGGTACCCGTCCTCATGATGCGCGTCTTCAGGGACACTCTCCTCCCGGGCGCCCTCTTCGCCCTCGTGCAGTACCTCGGCGTCGTCTTCCTGATGCCCAAGGCCGGCGCCCTGATCGACGGGTCGTACAGGATAAGGCTGGCGAGGCACGCCATTGCGCTGGAGAACGTTTGCATCTTTGGAACCTGCGCGCTCCTGGGGCTGATGGTCCACAGGGCGGAGGACAAGGGGTGGAAGGGCAAGGTTCTGGGACTGGACGGCGCCATGGCGGCGTACTACTCCGCCATCGTGGTGCTCGGGGTCGTGGGGGAGGTCTGCAACCAGATCCTGACCATCTCCCTGGAGCAGGACTGGGTGGTCGTCCTGGCAAAGGAGACTGGCAGGGACCTCACGCGGATGAACGTCAACATGAAGAGGATCGATCTACTCTGCAAGGTCCTGGCTCCAGGCCTGATCGGCGTCTTCTTGGACTTCTTTGGCTTGTTGCGTGGGCAGGACGCCATGGCCTCTGCGCTGTGCGGAATCCTCCTCCTCGGCCTCTTCAACGCGCTCGCGTGGCCGCTTGAGGTGTTCCTGTTAGGGGAGATCCACGACGGCTTGCCCGGGCTGCAGATGAAGAGGATCAGGAACGAGGCCGCGTTCTACGAGGACCTGTTGAGGGAGGGAGGGGAGGCGGAGAAAGGCAAGGGGGATCACAGCGGGGACAGGTCCTTCTTGGAGACTGTCAAGCTGTACTGCACGCACCGGGTGTTCCTCGCCTCGCTGTCGTTCTGCATGCTCTTCATGACGGTGATGGACAACGGCACGCTGGTGACCTCCTACCTGGTGTGGAGGCAGGTGAACGCGGGCGCGCTCGGGCTGCAGAGGGGGGTGGGTGCTGTGGTTGGCCTGGCTGGAACCTTCGTGTACCCCAAGCTGGCGGAGAGGATGGGTTACGAGAAGGTCGGGCTTTGGTCAATTTGGGCCTTCACCCTGTGCATGGCCCCCGGGGCCGCCGCGCAGCTGTTGCTAGGGCCCTCGCGAACATCGGACTGGGCCCTGATTGCCGCCATGGTCGTGTCCAGGGCGGCGCTGTGGGCGTTTGACCTCGCCGAGAGGCAGGTCATGCAGGAGGAGTGCGAGGAGGAGAGCCGAGGGGCGCTGAACGCGTGCCAGGTGTCGTGCTACCAGACCCTGTACTGCGTCATCCAGGTCTTCGGCATGGTCTTCTCAAACCCCGCAAACTTCTCCGTGTTGACGGCGATCTCGCTGGGGTCCCTCGTGGGCGCCTCCGCGGTGTACACGATGTGGTACACCAACTACCACATCTCGCGTACCGGGGGGTACTCGCGTCTTCTTTAGGTTTTTTTTCTTGTAATATATTTTCTTTTACTCTCGTCTCGTTCTCGTTCTCGGAAAAAAAAAAAAAAGTTTTGGGTTCATGGGTTGTAGGAGAGAGCGCCGCGCAAGTTCGCGGCACCCCTCCCCGGAGCCACTTCCGCCAAGCTCCACCAGGACGGGGGACGCGCTCCGGGGGCGCCAAGCCCTTCTAGACGACCGAGGCGCGGATGATCCTGACGTCCGTCGTCGGCCTGTCGTTCCTGTCGGTGACCACGCTCCCCATCCTCTCCACCACTCCCATCCCCGACCTCACCCTGCCGAAGATGGCGTGCTTCCCGTCCAGGTGCGGGGTGGGGGCAAGGGTGACGAAGAACTGAGACCCGTTCGTGTTCGGACCTGCGTTCGCCATCGAAAGGACGCCCGCCCCCACGTGCTTCAGCGTCCTCAAGCTCGATGCCTCGTCCTCGAATTTTCCTCCATACGCGCTTTCTCCCCCCTTCCCCGTCCCCGTGGGGTCCCCTCCCTGTACCATAAAGTCCTTGATCACCCGGTGGAATATGGTGTTGTCGTAGTACCCCCGCAACGCAAGCTCCTTGAAGTTCCTTGAAGTTAGCGGGGCGTGTTGTGTGTACAGCTCCACTTCTATTGTGCCCATCGAGGTCTCCAAACGAACCACCTCGTCCTCCTCATGAACAGACATCGTCCTCGTCGCGAGCAACAGTCGACAACAGGACACCAACTTCATCACCTTGGCTCCCCGCCCAGCAATACCAGGAAATCGTATCTTCGTGGAAATCTTGCTTTCGAGCAGCAACTTTTCTTCACCCTTCACAGGGGAGGGGAGGAGGGCAATCTCGTCCACAAGATTCTTGAACTGGCCTTGGGGGGGGGTGGGGGGGAGGAGCACCGAGCACCCAGGGCGCAAACAATAAACAAAAACCACCATGAGCTCGGCGAGTCACTTGAGAGCGAGGATTGCCGCGAGGGCGGGAGCGAGCGCGGCGCCAACCCTTTTTCCAGCGCGGCAACGGGTGGGGGCGGGGTGCGGTAGGAGGAGGCCTCAGAGGCAGGGGGAGACAACACGAGGCCAGGCCCCGACCTGGGTTGTGTATTCCACCGAGGCGGAGGCCGGGTCGAGCAAGGGAGCGGATCCCCAAGCCGCCGTTGAGGAGGAGTCCGTTGAGGCGCCAGAGCCCGAGCCCGAACTCCCGCCTCTCGGCCCCGAGTACATCCCTGTGTTGTCCTTGTCCGAGCTCCCCAAGGGGACTAGGAAGCAGGTCACCGTGGACAACAAGGAGGTCATGCTCTTCTGGTACAGGAAAGAGCTGAGGGCGATCGAGGCCAAGTCCACCGCGGAGGCCTTCTACTCGGAGGGCTTCCTGAACGCAAAGTTCACCCAGGACTACGGGATCGTCTGCCCCACCACCGCCTCCGTGTTCTCCATCGTGGACGGGTCCATCCTGGACTGGTACCCCAGCAACCCCGTGCTGAGGCAGCTTACCCCGAAGGACACGTGCCGGCCCATCGAGGTGTACGACGTGCAGGAGAGGGGAGGCGTGCTCCACGTCAACCCTGCCGGGTCTCTGGAGGACTGGCAGCCGGAGAGCGGCCTGCGGAGCGACTTCACCATGCCAGGAGCGGTCGGGACGGCCAAGGGCGGCAGCGACACGAGCGTGGAGAACAACAACGTGTACGGGGTGGAGCCCAAGATGTACATCGAGGGGACCGACCCGGACGCCTCTCCGAACCTCGAGGAAGAGGCTACCACCTCGGCGGTCAAGAACGTCTCGCCGGCCACGCTGGTTGCTGGCATCGTTGCCGTTGGCATCGTCGCGGTAGCTGGCACGGGGGTGTGCGTCTTTTACCAGAACTGGGTCGGCCTGGCGGTGTTCTGGCTGTTGGGGATCTCCGCCGTGGGATACACGGCCCAGACCCTGACCAATTTCGGGGCGGACGACTCCACCAACCGCATGTGACCTCTGGCCGGTCGGTGAGGGGTATAGGGAAAGGGAGGTTGGGGAACCAAGACGAAGAGGAGGAGGAAGAAATAAGTGAAAGAGAGAGGCGTGTTTTTTTTCTTTAAGGGTGATCACACCACACCACTCGGAGAATTCTATTTTTTTTCTCTCTCTCGTTCCCCCCTGATTTTTATCCGGTGGGGAGCTGAGACCCCCTGCGTTGGCAACCCCGTGGCGGGAAAGAGAGCAAAAAGTAACCTCGTGTCGTGGCGGGAAAGAGAGCAAAAAGTAACCTCGAGCAAAAAGTAACCTATGGCGTCCTCGAGACCAATTCTTGCTTTCCTCATCGCGATTCTCGCCTGCTCGGCGGGGTCGCCCCGAGTCGAAGCCTTAGGCCCCGTTGGCGACGCCGTGCGCAACGTCCTTGGCCGTTTTGGTCGGGATAAGTCGGACTGGTTTGACCTCGTTCTGCTTGAGAATGACGCACTGAAGGAAGGGGCCGTTTGTTTGGACGGGTCACCTTCTGGGTATTGGTTTCGCAAGGGGAACCAAGAGAACAAGTGGCTCATCTTCATCGAGGGAGGAGGGTGGTGCTACGACGAACGTGAGTGCCTGAGCCGGAGCCGAACGTTTTTGGGAAGTAGCGACGCCTGGCCTCGAGACCGACCCGTGGACAGGCCGCTCTTCTCCGCGGACCCGAAAGTGAACCCAACCTTTTACGACTGGAACATCGTGAACGTGGGGTACTGCGACGGAGCAAGCTTTAGCGGGAACGTCACCGACCCGGTCGTGGTGGACGGAATTTTGGGGCCCGGGCAGAAAAAGATCTACTTTCGCGGGGCGAGGATCCTGGACCAAGTCATGCGGCACGTCAAGGAGAAACAGGGCCTCTCGGGCGACGTGATCATGAGCGGGTGCTCCGCCGGCGGCTTGACCACCATCCTCCACGCCGACAAGGTTGCGGCCCAGCTCTCTGACGTGACCACGTCCTTCAGAGCGATGCCCTTCTCCGGCTTCTTCCCCATCACGCCCAACTTTCAGGGCGACCCTTGGTTCCGGGGCAAGGCGGACAACGTGTACAAGATGCAGCGGGTGGAGCCCAGCCTGAACGAGGCCTGCCTGGCGGACAATATAGAGCAGGAGCAGAGGTGCTTTGAGGCGGAGCACGCCTACCGGTACATCAAGACTCCCATCTTCCTGATCAATAGGTGAGCGCGACAACGTGAATTCGACCGGGCGCCGGGACCTGACCCACCACCTCTTCCCCCCCCTCGCCTCCATCCTTTTGCCTGGAATTCCTCCTCGCGGGCAGCTTGTACGACTCCTGGACGGTGCAGAACATCTACAACATCACCAGCGACACGGTTCCCGCCAAGGACGTTCCCAAGGTGGTGCCCTTCCTGAACGAAAGGAGCCGGCTCGTGTTCAACCTGATCCGGGGGGCGCCCAACTACAACAACGTGAGCCTCTCGGTTTCGAAGAGATCTGGTTGCCACCACCACCCCGTGTTTGCTGACGTGCACAACGCCCCTCTCCTCCTCTTCTCTCCCCAAAACAAGGTCGGGAACGGGGACTTCTTGCACTCTTGCATGACGCACTGCGGCGGCTGCTGCACGGACGAGGGTTGGGACAAGGTCTCGGTGAAGGGGGAGACGGTGAGGGACGCCATCGGGAGGTGGGTCGAGGGGGGCAACGGGAACAACGTCAGGACGGACGACGCCTGCGTGTACACCAACGGGCCGCCCTACCAGTGCAACCCAACCTGCCCACCCTTCCCGCCCATCTAAAGAAAGTGCGCGTGCCGTGCGTTCGTGTGTGTGTTTTTCGAGTCCACCACCATAAAAATTGGAAGCGAATAAGACCCTTCCCTTTCTCGCCTCCACTCGCCTCGCCTCCTCCCTTCGCCCAGAGGGCTGATGGATCTTCAGATCGCCAAAGGATCGCTTGTGTGCACATCTTCACCCCATCACCGGCCAGTTTCCAACGGCCGAAACGGCCCTATCTTTGAAGGGGATGGAGAGGGGAGGGGAAGAGCGCGCGCGTCCCAGGCTGAGCGACGAGAGGCGTGTCTCGGCCTCGGAGGACGTAAGCATGCCAGGGTCGAGGTTCACGCCGCCCAGCAGGGGACTACGGACGACCCAGTCGGACTCCGGTTTGGTCCTTGCGACCTCGGACATCGAGGTGTGGTCCGCGGCGGACAGCGCGGACAGGGGCACCGACTACCCTCTGCGCCAGCCCCTTCTCTCCGGTGTGGACCCTATACAAGTTCCAGTGGACCCTCTCTCCCCCTCCATACCCGACCATGGCCCCCCCAGCCCCGAGCGGGCCGCGCTTCAGCGCAGGGTCAAGTTCGCCATCTGGCTTTCGCTTGGGCTGAACGTCGCACTGCTGGGCGCCAAGCTGGCCATCTACGTGGTCACCCTGAGCAACTCCGTGATGGCCTCCCTCGCGGACTCCGTGGTGGACATCTTGAGCCAGGGGGTGATCGCCTTCGCGGAGCGCCAGACGCGCAGGGCGGACCCAAGGTACCCGGTGGGGAAGACCAGGCTGGAGACCATCGGCGTGATCGTCAGCGCGGGAATCATGTCCGTCTGCTCCATCGAGGTCATCCAGTCCTCGTGCGAGAGGCTGTGGAGGGGATTCGCGGACGGGGAACCGGAGAGGATCCACGTGGACCCCGCGTCCTACGCCGTGCTGGGCCTCGCCACCCTGACCAAAGTGGCGCTGTACTTGTTCTGCAGGTCCATGAGGGACAAGAGCCCAAGCGCGCTGGCGCTGAGCGAGGACCACCTGAACGACTGCCTGAGCAACACCATGGCCCTGGCGGCGGCCGCGGTGGCCAGTGAGGTCGAGGGGTGGTGGTGGGCGGACTCCGCGGGGGGCGCGTCCATCTCCATCTACGTGATCGCCAGGTGGATCGTGGTGGCCAAAGGGGAGGTGGACAAGCTCGTGGGCAAGGGGGCGGACGACCACTTCGTTCAGCGCGTGAAGGAGATGGCGGACGAGCACCACAAGATGCTGATGCCGGACGAGATTCGGGCGTACTTCTTCGGACAAAAGTATTTTGGTGAGAGCGCCCACCACGCAGCGCGGCAGCCGTGCGGACCGACTAACGCCTTTCTCCCACCCACCCAACACGAAACCCAGTGGAGCTCGAGGTGATCCTTCCGGTGGGTTCCGCCCCCTCCCCCTGTGTCCCCTCGCTGAGCGCTGAGCTGACCGGTCCCCCTTCCCCCTTTTCCTTTCTCTTGCGAGAAGGCCAACATGAGCGTCCAGCACTCGCACGACATAGGTTTGGACCTGCAGCACAAGATCGAGGCGCTGGAGGAGGTGGAGAGGTGCTTCGTGCACATCGACTACCAGAACAGGGACACGCCAGAGCACAGGACGGAGAGAGAGCTGAGCAGCAGGCCGGGGCAGCTGTCGCGGCAAGAAAGCCCCCGTGAGAAGAGTAGTGTGTTGTGAAAGCATAAATCAAAAAGTGTTAAGGCGCCCGTGTCCCGTCTCATATCAGAGCCGCCTCAAAACTGGTTTTCTATCGGTACAAGAAGAAAAGGAAAGTGTCGCTATCTATAGCGGGTCACAGGCCCTGGTACCGCCACCACTTCCACCACCCCTGAGGAACCGCGGAGCACTGCTCCGAGTCCACAAAGTCCCCCGCGAGGCGCCGCACCTCGATCGGCAGGCCCGCGCCCGCCCCCCCGGCCTCCCCCGCCATGGAGGACTGGAGGAGTTCCCGGTCCACCCGCAGGTTCACGGGGCAGCTCGGGGCGCCCAGCCCGACGTTAAACTTGGCGCTCGTCGCGGAGAGCTCCGTGGTCCCGTCCAGCCCGCCCTTTCCTCCCGTGGGGTGGGGCAAAGAGGTCTCCCCGAAGGGATGCGACATCGCGCGAAGCACCTTCTTCTTCTCTTTCCTCCCCCGCAACCCAACCCCCCGGCACCACACCACCCTTTGTCCGCCCTGTGTGTGCGCTCCCGTCAAAAACGCTCGGGACGCACGCTTGGTTTCCATCCTTCCTTACAGCCTCCTCCTCCTCGCAGTCGGTTTTCTTTGTTTTCCGTCGGTCGTCGCAGAGGTGGGTGGTTGGTCCGCCCTCTCTGTCTCTTGTTTGCTTTGCTTTCGCTTCGCCTCCTTGGGGTCGCGTGCGTGCGTGCGTCGTCCTCGTCGTCGTTTTTTCTGCCTGCTGCTGTTGTGTTCACGGGACCCCTGGGCTTTTTTATCTTTTGCTGGCCAAGTTTACCAATCCCACTCATGAGACTTGGCCAGCAGGCGTTTACTACGAGAGACTAAGTGCCAACGAGGACGCAAATTTATCTTGCCACGCCTCGGGGGATTGGTCCGCGGATTCGCAAACCCAGTAGAAATCCTTTGTTATGGTTCCCCTCTATGGGTCCCCGGGAAAAATTAGATTTTTCCCAAGCCCTAATCGGAAGGATTTTCCTCGGCCTCGGCCTCGGCAAGCAGGGGAGGGGAGGGGAGGGGAGGGGGAGGGAACGAAAAAACCAAAAAAAAAAAAGAATCCATCCAAAGGTGGTGGTGCGGTGTGCTTTTCCAACAAACGAACAATCTCTTGCATTTCCACATCAAAGCCCCACTCCCCCGTCCTCGCCCATGCTAGATGATAATCTCTGGCTTGGCGACGTTCACCTTGACCTCCTTGTGCGGCAGGACCACGGCGCCGTTCAGGTACAGCTCGTCCCTGCACTGCACGTCCTCGCCGAACACGCACATGTTCTCCAGCCTGGCCCACTGCCCGACCTTGCTCCTCCACCCGATGATGCTCTTCGTGACGCAAGAGTGCTTGCCGATGGTGGACCCTGGGAAAACCATGCAGTTCCTGAGGCACACGCCGTCCTCGATCACGCAGTCCTTGCCGATGCAGGCGTTGGGCCCGATGACGCACCCCTCCCCGATCGAGGCGCTCTCGTCGATCACCGCGTTCCCCACCACCGCGGGGTGGCGGGACAGCAGCGGGCTCTCCCTGGCGCGGAGGCCGCCGAGGTACAGGTCCAGCCCCTGGAGGTAGTCCTTGGGCTGGCCCACGTCCATCCAGTACCCCTCCAGCACCATCGCCCTGAGCTTATCCTCCTGGGCGACGAGGGGGAAGACCTCCTTCTCGATCGACGTGGGCCTGAGCTGAACCTTGTCGAGCACGCTCGGCGACAGCACGTAGATCCCCGCGTTGATCTTGTTTCCCACGAACTCCTTGGGCTTCTCCACGAACCTGTCCACCAGGCCCGTCGACTCGTCGAAGACCACCACGCCGTACTTGCTGGGCTCGTCCACCTTGGTCACCAAAATGGTGGCCTCGCCGCCGTGGGAGCGGTGGTAGTCCAACGCCTCGCGCAGAGGGTACTCGCAGATCACGTCCGCGTTCAGCATGAAGAAGGGCTCGCCGGTGCCGTCGTCCAGGAGCTTCCTGGCGATCGCGAGGGGACCCGCGGTGCCCATCGGGGTCTTCTCCTCCGAGCACGTGATCTTGATGCCGAGCTTCTCCTCGTACTCCTTGAGGAAGCTCATCATCACCCCGGGCTGGTACGCGATGGCCAGGATCACGTGGTCCACCCCGGCGCGCTTCAGCGCCTCGATCTGGTGCAAAATCATCGGCTTGTTCGCAAAGTCCACCAGGGGCTTGGGCACCGAAAGGGTCAGCGGCCTGAGCCTCGTACCGAACCCGCCCACCAGGATGATGGCCTTCATCTCTCTCTCTCTCTCTCTCTCTCTGTGCCGCTCGCTCGGGTGTCCCCGTGTTTGTGACGATCGGTCGGTCGGTCGGTCGGTCGGTCTAAGGAAAGCGCGCCCTCGCTTGTCTCGCTTGTTGTGGTGGGTGCGCGCGCCAACACCGGAGCGGGATCTTCGCGGCCCGACCGAGACTCGCTCGACCCAGTCTCACGGATTGATTGCGGAGATCGCTGCAAAGGGGACCAAAAATCACGAATCTCGAGTAACGCCAGAACAACGGTTTTGAGAAAAAAAAAAAAAAAGGGAAAACCCCACCCCACACACAAAACACCCCCCGCCCCCGCCCCCCCCCCCCCCGAGGCGGGGGCGCCCCCCCCC